>Ga0210077_1000011_pt1 | contig 145805 bp, 145 predicted proteins | sample RushMan_CattailN_5_FD_185556 | JGI IMG/M metagenome (GOLD analysis project Ga0210077, IMG submission 185556) | Wetland microbial communities from San Francisco Bay, California, USA, that impact long-term carbon sequestration -... | ecosystem: Environmental > Aquatic > Marine > Wetlands ...
AGGTGGTGCACGACGCTCAGCGCACGAGCAGACGAAGCCTGCGTTACGCCCGCTACCATCTCACCAGCGCAATCAAGTTCTTCTTTTCGTCCGCGCGTTCGGCCGGCCGACATCGGGACGATGAATCCGAAAAGACGTAGGTGCGGGTCAGCTCGCCTTCGGCTGCTGCGATTCGCTACGCGAACGCAAGCACGATTCGAGGGCCTGCCGCCAGTCCGGCAGGCGCACGTCGAATACTCTTGCTAGTTTTTCGTTGCTCAGCAGCGAATTTGTCGGCCGCGGAACTCGGCTCGGATATTCGCTCGCCGGAATCGGCAGAATCCGCACCGGGCTCCCAAGCACTTTCAGCGCCTCGGAGGCAAATTCGAACCAAGTTGTGCGGCCACTGGCGGTCATGTGATAGACGCCCGAGGGGACGTGCGGCCGCAACCCGTCGGTATCTACCAGGGCGCGCTCCAGGACGGTCCGGGTTCCCCGCGCAATAGCCTCTCCCGAGGTAGGCGCGCCAAACTGGTCGCTCACCACCTTGAGCTCGCTGCGCTCCGCGGCCAACGCAATGATGCGTAACAAGAAGTTGTTTCCCCTCGCGCCGTACACCCAGCTCGTACGCAGGATGAGGTGCCTGCAGCCGGCGTGCACAATCGCCCGCTCACCGGCCAACTTTGATCGCCCGTATACGTTAATCGGGTTCGGCCGGTCCTCCTCGACATAGGGCGTCGCCTTCAGGCCATCGAACACATAATCGGTCGAGTAGTGCACCAGGAGCGCACCGAGGTACTTCGCCTCCTCGCCCAGCACGCCAGGCGCGAAGCCGTTGATCCGCATCGCCAGCTCCGGCTCCGACTCGGCCTTGTCAACCGCGGTGTAGGCGGCGGCGTTGACGATCACGTCGGGTTTGACCCCGCGCACAACGGATCTTATTTCTTCTTCATTGCCTAGATCCAATGTTGACCGGTCGGTTGCGACCACCTCGCCCAGCGGCGCCAGTACCCGCTCGAGCTCCCAGCCGACCTGGCCGTCGCGGCCGGTAAGCAGGATCTTCAAGGGTAGGTCTCGGCCTCGCCCAGCGGTGTGCCGCGCCGGTCCTTGTCGCTCATCATGGGCTCGCCTTCGAGCGGCCAGAGCACGCCGACGCCACGGTCGTTCCAGGCGAGGGTGCGCTCGTGCTCGGGCGCGTAGTAGTCGGTCGTCCTGTAAGTGACGATCGCCTGCTCGGACAGCACTAGGAAGCCGTGCGCGAAGCCCGCGGGGATCCAGATCATCGGCTGCGTCCCCGGGGAGAGCATAGCGCTGGCCCATTTCCCGAAAGTCGGGGAGCTGCGGCGCAGGTCGACCGCAACGTCGTAGATCTCGCCCACGACCACGCGCACCAGCTTTCCTTGCGGCTGCTTGATCTGGTAGTGCAGGCCGCGCAGGACGTTACGCGCCGAGACGGATTCGTTGTCCTGAACGAACTCGACGTCGAGGCCGGTTGCCTCGCGGAAGCTGCGCCGGTTGTAGCCCTCGAAAAACTGCCCGCGCTCGTCGCGGTAGACCTTCGGCTCGAGGATGAGGACTTCCGGGATCTCGGTCCTGGTGACTTTCATCAGAACAGTTTCTCCGAAAGGACGCTCTTCAGGTACTGTCCATAACCGCTCTTTTCGAGCGGCTTCGCCAGCGCTTCGAGCTGGCTGGCGTCGATATAGCCCATGCGGAACGCGATTTCCTCCGGGCAGGCGATCTTCAGGCCCTGCCGGCGCTCGATCGTCTCGATGAACGCCGAGGCCTCGAGCAGGGTCTCGTGCGTGCCGGTGTCGAGCCAGGCGAAGCCGCGGCTCATCGGCATGACCTCGAGCTCGCCGCTTTCAAGGTAGACGCGGTTGACGTCGGTGATTTCCAGCTCGCCGCGCGCCGACGGCCGGAGTTTCTGCGCAATGCTCACCACGCGATTGTCGTAGAAGTAGAGCCCGACCACAGCGTAGCGCGATTTCGGGTGCCTAGGCTTTTCCTCGATGCTGACAGCTTTGCCCTGGGCATCGAACTCGACCACGCCGTAGCGCTGCGGATCCTTGACCGGGTAGGCGAACACTGTGGCGCCGCGGCCGTGCGCGGTCGCGCGCTGCAGCAGCTCTGCCAGCTCGTTGCCGTAGAAGATATTGTCGCCCAGCACCAGCGCGACCGGGTCCTTGCCGATGAAGTCGTGCCCGACGATGAACGCCTGCGCCAGCCCCTCGGGCCTGGGCTGCACCGCGTAGCGCAGGCTGATGCCCCATTGCGCGCCGTCGCCCAGCAGTTGCTCGAAGCGCGGCGTGTCCTGCGGCGTCGAGATGACGAGGATATCGCGGATTCCGGCCAGCATCAGGGTCGAGAGCGGGTAGTACACCATCGGCTTGTCGTACACCGGCAACAGCTGCTTCGAGACGACCTGGGTCACCGGGTACAGGCGCGTGCCCGATCCGCCGGCGAGGATGATCCCTTTCATGCCCGTCCCCTTGCGCTGTAGTTCTGCTCCACCCAGTTGCGGTAGGCGCCGCTCGTAATGTCCTCCGTCCAGGCCTGGTTGGCGAGGTACCAGCGCACGGTCTTCTCGAGTCCGGACTCGAAGCTCTCCCGCGGCCGCCAGCCGAGCTCCTTGCGGATCTTCGCGCTGTCGATCGCGTAGCGGCGGTCGTGGCCGGGACGGTCCTTGACGAACTCGATCAGCTCCGCGTAGCGGCCGCCGCCGCGCGGATGCGCTTCGTCGAGCCGAGCACAAATTTGCTGCACCACGTCGATATTGGTCCGTTCGCTGTTGCCGCCGATATTGTAGGTCTCGCCCGGCCGCCCCCTGTCGAGCGCCAGGCGCACGGCGGCGCAGTGATCCAGCACGTAGAGCCAGTCGCGCACGTTCTTGCCGTCGCCGTACACAGGCAGCCTCTTGCCCCCCAACGCGTTGTGGATCACGAGCGGGATCAGCTTTTCGGGAAACTGGTAGGGACCGTAGTTGTTCGAGCAGTTGGTGGTCAGCGTCGGCAAGCCGTAGGTATGGTGATAGGCGCGTACCAGGTGGTCGGACGCCGCCTTGGAAGCCGCGTAGGGGCTGTTCGGCGCGTACGGCGTTTGCTCGCTGAACGCGGGGGCCTGCGCGCCGAGCGAGCCGTAGACCTCGTCGGTCGACACGTGAAGGAAACGGAAAGACGCCTGCTCCGGGGCGGGCAGCGCGCTCCAATGCGCGCGCGCTTCCTCCAGCAGACTGAATGTTCCGGTCACGTTGGTCTGCACGAATTCGCCGGGGCCGTGGATCGAGCGGTCGACGTGGCTCTCGGCGGCGAAATGCACGACCGCGCGCGGCCGGTGCTCGGCGAGCAGCCGGCGCACCAGCGCACGGTCGCAGATGTCGCCCTGCACGAACACGTGGCGCGCATTGCCTCTCAGCGCCTCGAGATTGTGCAGGTTGCCGGCGTAGGTCAGCTTGTCGAGATTGACCACCGCCTCGCCTGCTTCCGCGACGGTGGAGAGGACGAAATTCGAGCCGATGAAGCCGGCGCCGCCGGTGACGAGAAGCATGTCGAGATTCTACTGGAGCGTCGCCGTGTGCTCTTTCGCGTACTGGATGCGGTACAGCTTCGCATACGCCCCTTCGCGCGCGAGAAGCTCGGCGTGGCGGCCGGCCTCGACCACGCGCCCGCGTTCGAGCACCACGATGCGGTCGGCGTTCTCGATCGTCGACAGGCGGTGCGCGATGACGATGGTGGTGCGCCCGCGCATCAGGACGTCGAGCGCCGCCTGCACCTGGCGCTCGGACTCGGAGTCGAGCGCCGAGGTCGCCTCGTCGAGGATCAGCACCGGCGCGTCCTTGAGCAGCGCCCGCGCGATCGCCAGGCGCTGGCGCTGCCCGCCCGACAGGCGCAGCCCGTTCTCGCCGATCAGGGTGTTCAGGCCCTCGGGGGTCTCGCGGATGTAGGACATCGCGTGCGCCGCCTCGGCCGCCGCGATGACTTCCTTCTCGCTCGCGCCGCCGAGCCTGCCGTAGGCGATATTCGCGTAGATCGTGTCGTTGAACAGCACCACGTCCTGGCTCACCAGCGCGATGTTGGCGCGCAGGCTCTCCAGCGTCAGGCTCTGGATGTCGTGGCCATCGAGCAGGATGCGGCCCGAGGTCGGGGTGTAGAAGCGCGGCAACAGATTGACCAACGTAGTCTTGCCGCCGCCCGAGGTGCCGACCAGGGCCACTGTTTCCCCCGGCTTTACCGTGAGGCTCACTTCGGCAAGCGCCGGCTCGGTACGGGTCGGGTAGACGAAGCTGACATTGTCGTAGACCAGCTCGCCGCGCGCGCGGCCAAGCTTGACCGTGCCGAGATCCTCTTCGGGCTCGGCGTCGACCATCCCGAACACGCTCTCGGCGGCGGCCAGCCCGCGCTGCAAGGGCGCGTTGATGTCGGTCAGGCGCTTGAGCGGTGCGAGCAGCATCAGCATCGCGGTGATGAACGAGGCGAACTCGCCCACCGTTGCGCGCACCCCGACCGATTCCTGCAGTGCGAGGTAGACGATGATCGCGAGCGCCACCGCCGCGAGGATCTGGGTGATCGGCACGATCGCGGTCGCGGGTACGGTGTGGCGCATGTTGAAGCTGCGCACCATTTCATTGGCCTTGGCGAAGCGCTTGGCCTCGTAATCCTGGCCGCCGAACACCTTGACCACCTTCTGGCACTCGATGGTTTCTTCAAGCACGTGCGCGAGCTCGCCCATTGCGTGCTGCGCCCCTCGCGCCATGTTGCGCAACTGGCGCGAGAACAGCCGCACGGTGAGCATCACCAGCGGTCCGATCGCGAGCGCGATCAGGGTGAGCTTCCAGTTCAGGTACAGCATCCAGCCGAGCAGCCCCGCGACCGCGATCGAGTCCTTGACCAGCACGGTGAGCACCGTCGTCGCCGCCCCGGTGACGCCGGCGACGTCGTAGGCGACCTTCGACAGCAGCGCGCCCGAGCTGTGGTCGTCGAAGAAGCGGCTGGGCATTCGCACCAGGCGCGCGAACATCGCCGCTCGCATGTCGAGTACTACCCGATTGGCGACCCATGCCATGAAGTAGGACGAAGTGAAGGTCAGCAGCCCGCGCAGGACGAAGATTCCGATCAGGGCAGCCGCGAACAGCGCCGGCGGCAGCGCGTTCGCGCCGTGCGCGGCGGCGAAACCGCCGTCGAGCAGCGGCTTCATTAACGCGGGGAACAGGGGCTCGGTCGCGGCCGCGCCGATCATTCCGACCACCGCGAGAGCGAACACTTTCGCGTGCGGCCGCACGTACGAAAGCAGCCGCAGATACAGCTCGCGGCTTTGCTCGCGCAGGTCTTTCATTTTCGGTGCGACCGAATCCGACTAATGAATGCCTTGGCTTCGGGACTGCCGTTCTTGGCCGCCTCGAGCATCCATGCATAGGCCTGGCGCGGATCCTTCTTCACACCGTCACCGTTCGCGTAGAGGAGGCCGAGCTGGAACTGTGCGGGGGCAAACTTCTGGTTGGCGCTACGCTGCAGCCACACGAGCGCCTTCTCCTTGTCTTGTTTCAGTCCCAGCGAACCTTTCCAGTACGCGCCGAACAGCACGTACTGGGCGTTCGGATAGCGTCGATCGGCGGACTTCTTCAGCCACTCGAGGGCCTTGGCGTCGTCCCTGCCGACGCCAACGCCGTCCGTGTACATCAGGCCAAGCTCGAACTGCGCTTCGCGCACGCCACCTTCGGCCCCCTGCGTGATGAGCTTCAGGCCGCGCGCGGTGTCCTTGTCGACGCCGCGGCCGTCGCGATACATCTTGCCGAGCAGAAACTCGCCGAACGGCTCGTGCTGCGCAACCGCCTTGTCGAGCCAAACTTTCGCCTGCGGCAGGTCCTGCGCCGTACCGTCGCCCTCGATCAGCATGTACGCGAGGTTGGCCTGCGAGCGCGCGTAGCCCTTGTCCGCCGCGGCGCGAAACCACTTCAGCGCCTCGGCCGTGTTCCTCAGCTTGCCGGGCGTACGCGCATAGACCACCGCCAGGTCGTGCATCGAGGGCACATCGCCCTGCTCCGCAGCTTTCTTGAACCACTCGATCGCGTACTCGTCACTTTGCGGAACGCCGCGTCCACGAGCGTAGAGATCGCCCATGAAGCGCTGCGCGACCGGGTCACCCGCCTTGGCGTGCTTCTCCAGGGTTTCGCCCGCCTTCGTGTCGCCTTTCTCCGCCCTCATCTCGAGGTTTCGGGCATCGCTTTCCGTGAGCACGGAAGCGCACGCGGCCAGGCTGCACAGGGTGGCACACAGCAACAGGATCAGGCGCATGCCCGGATTGTAGCGGCTGGCGGGTAGAATTGCCGCCGCCCCCATGAAAGTCAGCGGATTCACGTTCCTGCGCAACGGCAGCCTGCTGGGCTACCCCTACCTCGAGAGCATCCGCTCGGCGCTGCCGCTGTGCGACGAGTTCGTCGTCGCGGTCGGCGAGAGCGAGGACGACACGCTCGAGCGGCTGCGGGGGATGAACGAGCCCAAGCTGCGCCTGATCGAGACACGCTGGAACGAGCGCATGCAGGACCGGGGCTACGTCTACGCCCAGCAGAAGATGATCGCGCAGTTCAACTGCGACGGCGACTGGGCTTTCTACCTCGAAGGCGACGAGGTGCTGCACGAGCGGGACCTGGAGGCGGTGCGGGCCGCGATGCGGCGCCACCTCGAGGACCGGCGCGTCGAGGCGCTGGTGTTCGACTACCACCACTTCTTCGGCAGCCCGAAGTGGCTGGCGGTCGGCCCGGGCTGGTACCGGCGCGCGCCGCGCATCATCCGCAACACGATTCGGAACTACTCACCGGACGGCCTGTTCTTCGTCGTCATGGACCGCAACAAGCGCGGCCGCTATCCGCGCGCGGCGCTCGCCGGCGCGACCATCCATCACTACGGCCACGTGCGCAGCATGGCCGCGATGCGCGAAAAGAACGCGCGCGTGGGCAAGTACTGGAAGCACGATCACCCGCTTTTCAAGGGCTACGCGATCGACCCGCACATGCTGGCGCCGTTCAGCGGCGAGCACCCCGCGGTCATGCGCGACTGGCTGGCGACTCAGGCCGAGCAACACTATGTCCCCGACCCGGCCTACGCGCCGACCCGGCGCGACCTGAAGCACCGCCGCATGCTGACGCTCGAGCGCTGGTTAGGCTGGGAGCTGTCCAAGAAGCACTACACGCTGGTGCGCTAGAGCGGTGCCGCCGACTTTCGCGGCTCCAGCGCGGCGAAGACCTGCTCCGGCGTGATCTCGGCGAGGCAATGCTTGCTCGAATGACAATCGGGCGAATTTCCATCGCAACCGCACACACCGCCCGTCAACGAACGATGCTTCTCTCCAATGGGTGCCCACTGGACTGCGCGCGACGGGCCGAACAACGCGATTGTCGGAACACCAAGCCCCGCGGCAAAATGCAGCGGCCCGGTGTCCCCGGAAACGAACAGCGCCGCACGCTCCAGCACGGCAAGAAACAACGGAAGCTCTCCGATGAGCGGCAGGATCTCCGCTCCCGGCGCAAGCGCTTCAAGCTCAGCCATGAGCGACTGTTCGCGCTTGCCTTTGGCAGTCGTGAAAACCATGCGGCGCCCCGCACTGGAAGCCAGCCGGAGCAATCCAGCCCAATGCACCACGGGCCATTCCTTTTTCGGCTGGCTCGAGGCTATGTGGCAGATGATTGCCTGCCTGTCGGGAAGGATTCTTCCTGCTTCGTCGGCCAGCGCGGGGTCAGCTCGGATTTCGGCTTCGAGCGATCGAGGCAGCGGCACGCTCCAGCCGGCCAGGAGCTGCGCGAGCCGCAGAGACTCGTGCATCGTGCCCGCCTTCGGTTCGACACGGTCGGTGTAGAGAAAGCGGCGGCCGAAGAAGCCGCCGTGCTCCGCCCATCCGAGCCGACGACGGGCGCCGACGAGGAAGCTCAGAATGGCGCCGCGGTCGTTGCCGGCGAAATCCACCGAGCGGTCGAAGCGCTCGCGGCGCAAGGCACGGATGAGCGGCAAGGTCTCGCGCAGGTTCGCGCGCCCGCGGCGGCGCGGCACCGCCCAGACGCGCGTCAGCCAGGGCAGATGCTCGAACAGCGGTGCGATCTCCGCCGGGACCAGCAACTGAATGTCCGCTTCAGGATAGGATTCGCGCAGCGCCCGAAGCGCCGGCGTCATCAGCACGGCGTCGCCGAAGTACTTGAATTGCAGTGCAAGAATTTTTTCGCGCCGAGAGGGCATCATTCAGGATCTTCGCATCAGAGCTGAAGCAATGTCGACGTCGTCCGAGCAGATCGCCCTCAAAGTAAGCCGCTGGTTCGGCTTGATGTGCATATTCGGCATTGCCTGGTCAAACGCCTTCTTCCGCGTCGGCTTGGCAGGATTGCTCGTTGCTTCCCTGTTCAGCGGCGCCTACCGCGATCACGCACGTTCCTGCCTGCGCCAGCCGTTGACCTGGCTTCCGCTGGGATTCTTCCTGATGGTCCTGGTGAGCGCTTTGATCGACGGGCGCCCCACCGAAATGGCGTTCTACGACGTCGAACATTACCGCAAGTTGCTGCTGATCCCGATCTTTGCCGTTGTGTTTCCGAGCATGCGCGAACACCGCCAGCTGCTGATCGCCTACGGCCTGGGCACAGTTGTATTGATGTTGCCGACCCTGCTGGACGGTTTCGGCATATTCCGCGCGCTGGGGATAGGTTTCGCCGCGTATCGCAACGCGGCGTACGACGTCTCGCTGCACGGCGCTCCGAACCTGGTGTACTGGCGAATGCAGATCGTGCACGGATTTCACGTAGATGTGCTGCTGGCGATGGCCGCGTTCGGTGCCATTGTCATGCCGCGGTGGCGTGTGGCGCTGGGGATCCTGTGCGCATTGTGCATCACGGACGTCCTGTTCTTCATTTACGGCCGAATGGCCTTACTGAGCCTCCTGCTGGTGGTGGTTTGCGTGGCAATCTACCTGCTGCCCACGTTTCGCTGGAGGCTTGCGGGACTCGTCGGGCTCCTGGTCCTCGCGTGGGCGGCTTATTCGTTCATTCCAGACGTCACGAAGAGGGTCACCTCAATCCAGACCGAAACCGAGCGCTATTTCCAGGAAGGTGATTTACGCACGTCGGCGGGAGAACGACTGCATTTCTGGAAGATCGCTTTGCATATGTGGCGCAACGCGCCGCTGTTCGGCAACGGCGCCGGCTCGTTCAGGGACGAGCTCGTATCGAGCCACGACCCCATCGCCGGCACGGGATACCGGCACCCGCACAGCGAGTACCTGATGCAGCTCTCGGAATTCGGCTTGTTCGGCCTTTCCCTTTTTCTCGCGATGGTGGTGATCATGCTGAACACGGTGCGCAGGGTAGCGGACCGTTGGCTCGCGCCCAGTTTGACGGTCGCGATCCTGGTCTTTTTGCTCAACGCCGTGACCGATGCGTCACTGCACAACGACTGGGAAGGCTGGACGTTCGTTGTCCTGGCGTCGATCGCGTGCGCCAGCCGCTGTTTCGGCGAAAAATGAAATTCCTTCCCGGTCTCGTTCGGCGCCTGGCGCGCGAGTCCGTGACGCAGCCGATCTCCCATCCGGTTGCGAGCAACGCGTCCGCCTATCTCGAGGCGGTCGGCGAGCAGCGGCTGGGCTGGCGCGCCTTTCGAAGGGAGGTGGTATACCGCCTTAGCGGGCAGGAACGCTACCGCATCGACCGGCTCCGCGAAGGTTATCGGCGCGGCCTCTGGATGTACTACGGCGTGCCCCAGATCGGCGACGCGCTGATGGATCTTGCGCCCCGCAGCCTGTTCCCCGATGCGGGCCTCGCGGTGGATCTGATCACCCATCCGCACCTGACCGAGCTGTTCCTGGGCGACCCTTGGTTTGCCAATGTGCTCGCAGACCCGTCGGCGATCTCGGACGCTGCATACGACTTCGTCATTGTCCCCAGCCACAAGCACCGTTCGCTGAAAATGAAGCAGCGCCATCTTCCGCGCCACCCCTGGTTTTCGATGCATGGCCGCTTCACCGGACCCGAGTTCCATCGCGCCGAATTCGCCGCCAGACGGCTGGCCGATTTCCTGCGTCTGGCGCTGGCGCCGGATGCCATCGCCCGGCATGCCCGCCAGAAGCTAGCGAATGAGGATGCCGCGGACGGTACCGCAGCGGCTCCGCCGTACTCGCCGAACGCGGTCGCGCTCGCGGTGGGCGGCGTGCGCGAGGCGCGAACGTATTTGCGCTGGCTTGATGTCGTTCGTGAATTGGCGCCGACGGGAATCGACACCTTCGTGCTGCTCGGCAGCGAGAATGGCAGGCTGGCGGCGCGCGAAATCCTCGCGCGCAGTGGCCCTTCCGTCCACATTCACGACCATGTGGGAGCCACCAGCCTAAAAGAGTGTCACCGGCTGCTGTCCCACTGCGCCCTGGCCATAGCAGCCGACGGAGGCCTCATGCACCTGGCAATCGCTGCCGGACGGCCAGTCGTATCCCTGTTTCAGAGCGGTATCCAGCCTCAATGGCGCCTTCCTCCCGCAGACGTGGAACTGGCGATCCAGTCCGGTACGCCGAACGTCTCCGACATCGCGCCCGAAAAGATCGCGGAAGTGGCGCGCAGAATCCTGCCTGTCCGGGTTCGCGAAGGCTAGATCTTCTTCCGCGCGGTCAGCCCTGGCCGAGAGCAAGCGTCCGATACAGCTCCGCCAACTGCTTCGCCGTCTCGCCCAGCCCGAAGCGCATCGCCCCGGCGCGCGCGGCCTCGCGCATGCGGTCGTCGCGCATCGCCCGGTCGGCCTCGCCCAGCAGGTGCGCGAGCCCAAGCGTGTCGGCGGGATCGCACAACCAGCCGTCTTCGCCTTCGCGCAGGATCTCCGCGGCGCCGCAGTGCCGGCCCAGGAGCGCGGGTAGCCCCATCGCCAGCGCGTCGAGCACGCCGTCTGGAAAAGCCTCGGAGTACGCGGGCAGGAGCAGGCAGTCGGCGGCCGCGTAGACCGTGCGCAAATCCTCCGGCGCACCGAGGAAGCGCACCCGCTCCGCGATCCCGGCCTGGCGCGCGCGCGCGGCAAATCGGTTCGCATCGGGATCCGCGCCCGCAACCGCGAGCCACAGGTGCTTCGCGCCGGTCGTGGCGAGGGCGTCGATCGCCGCGCCGAGGCCTTTATCGGCGAACCCGGAGCCGACGAACGCGAATACGGTATCGCGCGGGTGCACGCCGAGCTCCGCGCGCGCTGCGCCGCGCCTCGCCGCGCGCTCGCGAGGGTGAAAGCGCTCGAGATCGACGCCGTCGTAGATCACGTGCAGTTTCTCGGGCGCGATGCGGTAGGCGTGCCGGATCGCATCGCACAGCCGTTGCGTGGCGCACACCACCGCACGCAGGCGCGGGTGCTCGTACATCTCCTTTTCGGCCGCATGGAGGTAGCGCGCGTAGGGGCCGGAGGTCGGGGCGGTCGCTGCCGCCAACGGCCCGCTGGCGCGAAACACGTCGCAGCCGGGAATGCGCTCGTGCGACTGCACCAGGTCGAAGCCCTGGCGGCGCCAGGCCGCGCGCGCCGCACGCGCGAAAGACGCTTCGCGCCACAGCCTGCCGAGGCCCGGCGGATCGACCTTGAGCAGACGCCGCGCCCGCCAGTCCTCGGCGCTGCGCGAAATCAGCGTCGGCTCGAAGCCGGCCGCCTCGAGCGTCGGCAGCACGCCGGCAATGAAGCGCTCGTCACCGCCGCGCGCCTCGTAGCGCTCGCGCACGATCGCGAGCTTGGTTCTGGTCGCCGCCATGCAGCGAAGATACCACCGCCGGCGCTAGTGCAGCGCATGCTCCGCGCTCAGAAACCAGGTTCGGCCGGCCTGGGGGTAGGCACAGATCGCGGTCGCGCAGCCGAACGAGTTGACGATGCCGTAGCTGTAGTAGCGCTTGTCGAAGACATTGTCGAGCGCGGCCGCGATGCGCCACCCGGCCACGCTGCGGATCAGCTTGAGGTTGGCCAGCGCGTAGTTCGGCATGAGCCCCGGATAAGTGTTCGCCTGGTCGTTGTCGTAGCGCTGCCTGCCGACATAGCGTGCCGAGGCGATCAGCTGCGTGCGCGGCGCCATGCGCCAGACCGCGCGCACATCCGCCAGTGCACGCGGCACCAACGGCACGTCCTTGCCGGCGACGTCGATGCCTCCGTATACGCCAGTTCTGAACTTCGCGCTTTGCAGCACCAGGCTGCCGGAGAGCTCCAGGCGCGGGGAGATGTCCGCCTCGCCGAACAGCTCGAAGCCGCTGCGCCGGGTGGGCGAAAGATTGGTGTTGGCGCCGAAGGGAACCACGATCGGGCTGAAGTAGATTTCGTTGTCGAGGTCGATCGTGTAGACGCTGGCGCGCAGGCGCAGGCCCTCGTTCCGGTACTCGAGGCCCGCGTCGCGGTGGCGGGCGGTCTGCGGCTCGAGCAGCTTGCCGCTGGCGGTGTAGCCGTCCTCGTCCACGGTCGCGACGCGAAAGCTGGTGCTGAGCCTGCCGTAGGCGGTCCAGGCATCGTTCAGGGCGACCTGGACGCCGAGCTCCCCCGCGTGCGGGCGGCGGGTCTGATCCTGGTCGCTGCTGAAGAAGCCCGCCTGCGCGAGGCGGGTCGAGACCCGCTGCGTGCGCCAGCCGAGCGTTAGCTTGGCGGCCGGAACGGCCTGCACGCTGGCCTGGACATAGAAGGCGCTGTTGTCCTGCGACGCCGTGGTGGTCGAGCTCGGCGCCGAAATCGAGGCGGGGTCGGCGGCGAAGGCCCGGTCGAAGTCCCAGCGGCTCAGGTCGACGCCGAGCACCAGGCTCGTCGGCAGCGCGGCGTCCGACACCCAGCGCAATCGCGGTGCGAAGCTCAGGCTGCGAAGCCTGGCCTCGTTATACGAAGCCAGACTGACGTAGTCTGCCCTCGAGAGCTGATCGCGGTAGCCCAGGTCGGCGGCCAGTTCGACCGCGCCGAGCCGGCGGCTGCCGAGCAGGGTCACGAAATTGCCGTCGCGGGCGGACCAGTCGTGCGGCGTGTCGGTCCCGCGCGGGTCGGACGCGAGCTGGATCTCGTCGCGCACGCCCGGCAGGCGCAAGCGCTGGGCGTCGGCGCCGAACTTGAGCGCGAGCTTCCCCGCCGCGCCGCTGTAGCGCAGGTCTCCGGTAACGTTGTCCTGGCGCACGCGGTTATTGGCGCGGTAGTTGTCGCTTTCGAAATGGCTCCCCGAGACGAGCGCGCCGAACCGCTCGCCCGCGAGATTGAGGCTCGCGCGCGCATCCGCCGTACCGTAGGCCCCCGTGCCCGCGAAGACGGACCCCTCCTTCTTGCCGGCGTGCGGCCCCTTGGTGATGATGTTGATGGTGCCCCCCGCGGCGCCGCCGCCGTACAGCACCGAGCCTGAGCCGCGCAGGATCTCGATGCGCGCGATCGACTGCAGCGGAATGGCGGAAAGCTTGGTCGAGCTCAGGTCGTTCTCGTTCAGCCGCACGCCGTCGAGTAGGACGAGCGTGTTCTGATCGCCGGTTATGCCGAAGCCGCGCAGGTCGAGCTGCCGGTCGGGCGAGCCGGAGTTGTTGCGCGCATACAGGCCGCCGAGGTGGGCGAGCACTTCCGGCAGCGTGCGCGCCGTGTCGCGCGCGATATCGCGCGCGGTGATCACCATCATGCCCACCGGCGCGTCGAGCCGGCGCTCCGGGAAGCGCGTCGCGGTGACCACCACGGCTTCGTCGGGTTGTTGAGCCTGCGCAGGTGCAGCGGGCAAGGACGCGGCCAGGACGCAAAGACCGATGACTGAGAAACGCACGCAAAACCTCCCTGGCGTCGACCCCGACGCCGCAAGTTGGATGGAACTCGCTTCCAAGGCCGGTCTCCGGACTCGCAAGTCTTGGCGTCCCGCCTTCCCGCGCGAGGAGGACTCGCGCAGTGGCATGCTGGGGCGCCCGCACTTGCTTACCGTTGCGGGGGCAGTACAGGCATTGCGGCCGGGCGAGCCGGTCGCGCACCTGTTTCCCGTTTCATCCGCGGCGCGGGGAACGCACCGCGGACACCTTGCAGCAAAAGTATTATAGCGGCCCGATGAAGCGCCTGATCTTGATCGCCGTCACTGTTTTGGCGCAGCACGCGCACGCCGCCGTGAGCGTGCGCGACGACTACGGTCGCACGGTCGCGCTCGCTGCCCCGGCGGCGCGCATCGTCAGCCTCGCGCCCAACCTTACCGAGTTGCTGTACACCGCGGGCGCAGGCGCCAAGGTCGTCGGCGCGATCGCGTACAGCGACTACCCGTCCGCGGCGCGCAGGCTGCCGCGCGTGGGAAGCGACGCCGGCATCGACCTCGAAGCGGTGCTCGCGCTCAAGCCAGACCTGGTGGTGGCCTGGCCGAACCCGGGCAGCGTGCGGGCGATCGATCGCCTCGCCTCGCTAGGGATTGCCGTGTACCGATCCGAGCCGCGCAGCTTCGAGGACATCGCGCGCACGCTCGAGCGGCTCGGCACGCTCGCAGGCACCGGCGCGGCGGCCGACGCCGCCGCGCGGGCGTTCCACGCCCGGGTCGCGCGGCTCAAGGGCGAGTATTCGGAACGCATGCCGGTACGGGTCTTCTTCGAGATATGGGGCCGGCCGATCGTGACCGTGAACGGCGCCCATATCATCAGCAAGGTCATCAGCCTGTGCGGCGGCGAGAACGTGTTCGCGCATCTGCGGCAAATTGCACCCGAGATCGACCGCGAAGCGGTGCTGCGCGCCGACCCGCAGGTGATCGTGGCAAGCAGTCCGGACGGCAAGCGCCCGGCCTGGCTCGACGCCTGGAAGGCATTCCCGGGGCTCGTCGCGGCGGCGCGGGGTCATCTGTACACGATCCCGCCCGACCTGATCGAGCGCCAGTCCACGCGGATTCTTCAGGGCGCCGAGCGGATGTGCCGGATCCTGCAGGCGGTGCGCAGCGACGGCGCTAGAAGGGCTCCAGCCGGGCCGAATAGCGCTCGACAATCAGACGGTAAAGCCGCCCGCTAATCTGCACGTGGGCGAATTCGGGCTGCCCCAGCGTAACTGCGTCCGCCGCCCCCCTGGCGCGAAAGCCGAAAGTGCCGCCGGCGATCAACTCACCCAGGAGGCGCTCGAGCTCGGGCGCCGGAATCGCGTCACCGGTGTTGTCGACCAGGTCACAGATCCGGCCCCGAGAGGTGCGGCCCTCCACGCGCAGGCCCATGTCAGGCTCCTTAGCAATGATCAGGAAACACATGCAAAACCGGGTGTTATTTCTTGACGCAGCTTGAATTTTGAAACATAGTTTACGCGTGGAAGCCGAGTTCAACTCGCTCGAAGCCAAGGTTGCCCAGTTCGTCGCCCTGTGCGAGCGGCTGCGGGCGGAGAACATCCAGTTGCGGCAGGACCTGCTGTCGGCCCGCAACGACGCCAAGCGGCTGAACGAGAAGATCGACGGCGCCAAGGTCAAGCTAGAGCGCCTCGTGTCGCGCCTGCCCGGGTAGCGGACGCATATGGGGGACGGCGCGAAAACGGTCGACGTCGAGCTGCTTGGGCGCACCTACCGCGTGGCCTGCAACGACGGCGAGCGCGAAAGCCTGATGCAGGCGGTCGCTTACCTAGACGGCAAGATGAACGAAATCAAGGTCGCCGGCAAAGTGGCCGGTGGCGAGCGTATCGCCGTAATGGCCGCGCTCAACATCGCCCACGAGCTGCTCTCGACCAAGCTCGGCAACGGCTACGACGTCGGCCAGGTCAAGCGCCGGATAGCGGCCCTGGAGGTCAAGCTCGACGCCGCCCTCGCGCAACAGGAAAAACTGTTCTAGCGTCCGGCGCTACAATACGGCCATCGATCGACGCCCCCTGCTGTGCTCGACCGGGCTCATATTTTCCGAACCGATAGCTTCCTTAGGTTGCGGCCCTTGAGTCACTGTTGCGATCGTCCCACGCTCGCGTGCCGGACGAACCTGATGTGACCGGTAAGCGACCACCCTGATTAGCAGGGTTCGGGAGCCGAGCCCACCGGCACGAGCGGGGGGCACCCCAACGAGAAGATGCGCTACTGGCTTATGAAAAGCGAGCCCGACGAGTGCTCGATTGACGACGCGCTCGCCGCGCCGGGCCGCAAGACGCCCTGGACCGGAGTGCGCAACTATCAGGCGCGCAACTTCATGCGCGATGCGATGCGCGTCGGCGACGGCGTGCTGTTCTACCACTCGAGCTGCGCCGAGCCGGGTATCGCAGGATTGGCCGAGGTGGCCTCGCCCGCCTATCCCGACCCGACCCAGTTCGACCGCAAGGACCCGTACTTCGATCCCAAGGCAACCCGCGCCGCGCCGCGCTGGTTCTGCGTCGACGTCCGCGCGAAGCGTAAGACGAGCCTCGTCCCGCTCGCCGCGCTGCGCGCGCACAAGACGCTCAGCGCGATGGCGCTCCTGCGGCCCGGCAACCGCCTCTCGATTACGCCGGTGAGCGCCGCCGAGTGGCGCTTCATCACGGAGAAACTGCTTTGAGCGAGCTCCGCAACGACACCCTGCTGCGCGCGCTGGCGCGCCAGCCGACCGAATACACGCCGATCTGGCTGATGCGTCAGGCCGGGCGCTATCTGCCCGAGTACACCGCGACCCGCGGCCGCGCCGGAAGCTTCCTCGCGCTGGCCAAGAACCCGGCGCTCGCCACCGAGGTCACGCTGCAGCCGCTCGAGCGCTTCCCGCTCGACGCCGCGATCCTGTTCTCCGACATCCTCACGGTGCCCGACGCGATGGGCCTGGGGCTTTACTTCGCGCAGGGCGAAGGCCCGCGCTTCGAGCGCCCGCTGCGCGACGAAACCGCGATTGCTGCGCTTGCCGCGCCGGACCCGACGCGCGAGCTGCGCTACGTGCTCGACGCCGTGGGCGAGATCCGCCGCGCGCTGGCCGGGCGGGTCCCTTTGATCGGGTTCTCGGGCAGCCCGTATACGCTCGCCTGCTATATGGTCGAAGGCTCGGGCAGCGACGACTTCGCCGCGCTCAAGACCATGCTGTACGCGCGCCCGCAACTGCTGCACCGCATACTCGAGATCAACACGCGCGCGGTGACCGACTATCTGAACGCCCAGATCGAGGCCGGGGCGCAGGCAGTGATGTTGTTCGACACCTGGGGCGGCAATCTCAGCCACGCGGGCTACGAGGAGTTCTCGCTCGCCTATTCGCGGCGGGTGATCGCCGGGCTGAAGAAGGAAAGCGAGGGGCGCCCGGTACCAAGCATTCTGTTCACCAAGGGCGGTGGACAGTGGCTCGAGGCGATCGCGGACAGCGGCTGCGACGCGGTGGGGCTCGACTGGAGCGTTGATCCGGCGCGCGCGCGCGCCCAGGTCGGCGCGCGCATTGCGTTGCAGGGCAATCTGGATCCCAGCGCGCTGTTCGCGCCGCCCGAGGCGGTGCGCGAACAGGCGCGCAAGGTGCTCGATGCCTTCGGCAGTGCACCCGGCCACGTCTTCAACCTCGGCCACGGTATTTCCCAGTACGCCTCGGTCGAATCGGTGGCGGCGTTAGTGGACGAAGTGCGCACTTACAGCCGTGCTCAGCGCCAGCGGTCCAACTGAAGATTCGCCTGTGGCACTTGACTTATGCACAAAAGTCGGATTTCCCCCTCGTCATGGGGTACTTTCTGAGCCCCCCTGGGAAGCCATCTACAAGCTTTTGTTTATAAATGATATTTCAGGCTGATTGGGATACAGTGTGAAACACGGGATGTCTCCTATCAGCGACATTACAGCGGCGCGACCAGCTTACCCACAAATCTATCCACAGCGAATTGTGGATAGGATTATTTGCCTTTTCAGCGCAATGGGTACGCTGCGCAATCCGATCTATCAGATCAAGACCCGTCGCTAGTGCGTTGCGCTGCCTGAATCTTTACTGGCCGGAAATGGAGCGTTCCCGGTGGCGATGAGGATTCTGCGCGTCGCACTGGACGTTCCGCTCGCGACCCTGTTCGACTACGCGCTGCCCGACGGCGTCGAGGCCGACGTCGGCGACCGCGTGGTGGTACCGTTCGGGGCGCGCCAGCGCGTCGGGGTGGTGATCGAGTGCGCGCCGCACAGCGCCTACCAGGCCCGGCTCAAGCCAATCGCCGGCGTGCGCGACGACGCACCGCGCCTGGGCGGCGACTGGCTCGAGCTTGTCCGCTTCCTCGCGGGTTACTACCAACGTCCTCTCGGCGAAACGGCAATCGGCGCACTGCCGCCGCGGCTGCGCTCGCTCAAACCTCTTCCGCGCGCGGTGCAGCGGGCACAACCTGAGGAAACCGAAGTGGCTCATGGCAGCCCCCGCTTCGTCGCCGAGCATGCCCTCAGCGCGGAGCAGCAGCGGGCGTTCGAGCACATCCGCACGGCCCTGGGCGGTTATCGGCCGTTCCTGCTCCACGGCGTCACCGGAAGCGGCAAGACCGAGATCTACCTGCATCTGGTCGCAGAGACGCTGGCCCGGGGCGGCCAGGCGCTGGTGCTGGTGCCCGAAATCGGCCTCACGCCGCAGCTCGAGTCGCGCTTCCGCCACGCCTTCCCCGAAACGTGCGTCGCAGTGATGCACAGCGCGCTGCCGGACACTGCGCGCACCGCCGCCTGGCTTTCCGCTGCGCGCGGCGAAGCGGAGATTGTGCTCGGGACCCGCCTCGCGGTACTCGCACCGCTGCCGCGCCTGGCGCTGGTGGTGGTCGACGAGGAGCACGACACCTCGTTCAAGCAGCAGGAAGGGCTGCGCTACTCGGGACGCGACGCGGCCGTGGTACGCGCCAAGCTCGCCGGTTGCCCGGTGGTGCTCGGCACCGCGACGCCCGCGCTCGAGACCTGGTTCAATTGCGGCGCGGGCCGTTACGAAAGAATAGCGCTCGACAGCCGCGCCGCGCCGGGCGCGCGCCTTCCGGCGGTACGCACCATCGACCTGCGCAGCGAGCCGGCCGAGCACGGAATCGCGGCCGACCTCGCCTCGGGGATACGGGAGCGCCTCTCGCGCGGCGAGCAGAGCCTGGTGTTCATCAATCGCCGCGGTTACGCGCCGGTGCTCGGCTGCGAAGCCTGCGGCTGGGTCGCGGGCTGCGCGCGCTGCAGCGCGCGCCTTGTGCTGCATACCGCCGACCGGCGGCTGCGCTGCCACCACTGCGGTGCCGAGGAAGCGATTCCGCGCGCCTGCCCGACCTGCGGCAACGCGGACCTGCGCGCGGCCGGGCGCGGCACGCAGCGCGTCGAGGAAACGTTGGCGGCGATGTTTCCCGCCGCGCGCCTGGTGCGCATCGACCGCGACAGCGCGCGCCGGCGCGGCGAACTGACCCGCACGCTGGAAGGCGTACGGCGCGGCGAGGCCGACATCCTGGTCGGCACCCAGCTGCTCGCCAAGGGGCACGATTTCCCCGACCTGACGCTGGTCGGAGTTCTGAACGCCGACCATGCGCTGGTGTCGACCGACTACCGGGCCGGCGAGCGGCTGTTCGCTACGCTTGAGCAGGTGGCGGGGCGGGCCGGGCGGCGTGAGCGCCCTGGCGAGGTGCTGATCCAGACCCGCTACCCGCAGCACCCGCTGTTCGAGGCGCTCGCACGCCACGATTACGCAGGCTTTGCCGCCTCACAGCTCGCCGAACGCGAGGCGGCCGGCTTCCCGCCTTTCGTCGCCGAGGCCGTGCTGCGCGCCGAGGCGAAGAGTCTCGCCGCCGCGCTCGCCTTCCTGCGCGAGGCGGCGCAGCGGGTGCCGCCGCCGAAGGAGGTGACGATCTACGATCCGGTGCCGAACGTGATCACGCGCCGGGCCGACCTCGAGCGCGCGCAGCTTCTGGTCCAGTCGCGCTCGCGCCCGGCGCTACAGGCTTTCCTGCAACGGTGGACGGAAAAGCTGTTCGAAACATCGCCTCGAGGCCTGCGCTGGCACCTAGACGTCGATCCGATCGAGTTCGATTGAGCGCACCGGTATAATTCGCGCCTTTTCCCATGGACGATCCCAAGGACATCCTCAGGCGCATTCTCGAGCACGGCGTGCGCGCCGTCGCGCCCGGGGCCGAAGGGGTCGAAATCCACCTCGAGCGCCCGAAGAACCCGGAGCACGGCGACTATGCGAGCAACGTCGCCCTGCAACTGTCCAAGCAGCTCAGGCGCAAGCCGCGCGAGATCGCGCAACTGATCGTCGACGCCACCATGGAGTCCTTCAAGGAAGACGCGATCTTCTCGCCGCCCGAGATCGCCGGCGCCGGATTCCTAAACGTGCGCCTGAAGTCAACCGCCAAGCTGCAGGTGGTGCACCGCGTGCTCGCCGAAGGCCCCGAGTACGGCCGCGGGCGCCCGGCGCAACCCCAAAAGCTTCAAATCGAGTTCGTTTCGGCCAATCCGACCGGGCCGCTGCACGTCGGCCACGGGCGCGGCGCGGCCTACGGCGCGAGCCTCGCCAGCCTGCTCGAATTCGCGGGCCACCGTGTGTCGCGCGAGTTCTACGTCAACGACGCCGGGCGGCAAATGGACATCCTCGCGCTGTCGGTCTGGCTGCGCTACCTGCAGGCGCGCGGCAGCGTGGTGCCGTTCCCGGAAGACGGCTACCGCGGCGACTACGTGACCGAGATTGCGGCGCACCTTGCCGAGGCGCACGTGGCGCGCTTCGTGCGCGACGCCGAAGCGCTGCCGCAGCCCGGACCGGAAGCGGACCCCGACGCCGCGCTCGACGCCCTCATCTCCGCCGCCAAGTCGCTGCTGGGCGATGACTGGCGCGATCTGCACCGCTTCGCGCTGGAGGAAATGCTCGCCGACCAGCGCGACGACCTGACTCGGTTCCGAGTCGAGTTCGATCATTGGTTTTCGGAGCAGTCGCTGTACGACAAGGGGGCGGTCGCGCGCACCGTCGAGCAGCTCGACGCGGGCGGGCATCTGTACCGCAAGGACGGCGCGCTGTGGTTCCGCTCGAGCGCATTCGGCGACGAAAAGGATCGCGTGGTTCAACGCGAGAACGGCCAGTACACCTACTTCGCCTCCGACATCGCCTACCACGCGGACAAGTTCGGCCGCGGCTTCGAGCGCGTGATCGACGTCTGGGGCGCCGACCACCACGGCTACATCCCGCGCGTGCGAGGCGCACTCACCGCGCTCGCCCTGCCCGCCGACCGGCTGACGGTGACGCTGGTGCAGTTCGCCGTGCTCTACCGCGGCGGCGAGAAGGTGGCGATGGGCAAGCGCTCGGGCGACTTTGTCAGCCTGCGCGAGCTGCGCGACGAGGTCGGCAACGACGCGGCGCGCTTCTTCTACGTCATGCGCAAGTCCGACCAGCACCTGGATTTCGACCTCGACCTCGCCAAGAGCGAATCGCAGGACAACCCCGTGTACTACGTGCAGTACGCGCACGCCAGGGTGTGCAGCGTGTTCGCGCAGTGGGGCGGAGATCCCGCGCAACTGGTCCGCGCGCCGCTGGCATCTCTCGAGCACCCGCGCGAGCTGGCGCTGATGCAGCGCCTGGGGGCCTTTCCGGAGACGATCCAGGCAGCCGCGCGCGATCTCGCGCCGCATGCGCTCGCGTTCTACCTGCGCGAGCTCGCGGGCGAGTTCCACAGCTACTATAATGCCGAGCGCATCCTGCTCGACGACGACGCGCAGCGCCTGGCGCGCCTCGCGCTCTGCGCAGCGGTGCGGCAGGTGCTGGCGAACGGACTGTCGCTGCTAGGCGTCAGCGCACCGGAGAAAATGTGATGGCCAGGTCCAGATCCCCGCAGGCAACGCGCAACAAATCAGGTGGCGGTTTCCTGCTCGGGGTGTTCATCGGCCTGTTCGTCGGCCTCGCGATCGCGCTGGCGATCGCGTTCTACCTCAACAAGACGCCGCTGCCGTTTACCGCCAGGACGCAGCCGAGCGCCGAGAAGGGGGAACAGAGCGGGAAGCTGCCGACGATCGCAGGCATGCCGCAGAGCGGCGCGGCCGGCACCGCCACGCCGAAGTTCGACTTCTACAAGATCCTGCCCCAGGGCGAGCAGACGCTCACCGACAAGCAGCTCAAGGAAAGCGCGCGCGCCGCCACCAAGAGCAAGACGCGCCCCGGCAACGACGTCTATTTCGTCCAGACCGGATCGTTCCAGGACCCCGCCGAGGCCGACAACCAGAAGGCCCGGTTGGCGATTCTGGGCATCGATTCGAGCGTACAGCCGGCGGCGCTGCCCGGTAAGGGCACCTGGTATCGCGTGCGGGTCGGGCCTTACACGAAGCTTGACGACATCAATCGGGTACGACAGACGCTGGCGCAGAACGGAATCAGCGCCAGCGTGGTCAAAGTGAATACTTCACCCTCAGCAAAGGCAAATTGAGATGAACCCGGACCGCCGCCGCATCGTCCTCGCGCTTGGGCTCGCGCCCCTGGCCTACCCTCTGGCCGCCCTCGCGGAAGTGCCATCGCCGGACAAGTACCTCGTGATCAAGCCGCCGATGCCGGTGGAGACACCGGGCAAGATCAACGTCATCGAGTTCTTCTGGTACGGGTGCCCGCATTGCTACGACCTCGAGCCGCTGATCGAGCCGTGGATCAAACGCCTTCCTTCCGACGTGGCGTTTCACCGCGTGCCGGCGGTGTTCAGTAACCCGCAGTGGACGCACGATGCGCAGGTCTTCTACGCGCTCGATGCGCTCGAACTCATCCCCAAGCTGCACCGTCCGTTGTTCGACGCCATCCATCAGGACCATCTGCGCACGGCGGACCCCGAAGCGTTGCACCAATGGCTGCGCAACCAGGGCGTCGACGTGAAGAAGTTCGATGCCGCGATGAAGTCCTTCGGCGTGCAGAGCCGGGTGCGCCGTGCCGCCCAGCTTTCGATCGCCTACCAGATCACCGGCACCCCGGCGATGGCGGTGCAGGGTCGCTACACCATCAATTTGGACAACTTGAGCGGCTTTCCCGAGCTCCTGTCGATCACCGACTACCTGATCGGCGTCGCGCGCAAAGGCATGGCCGGCAAGGGCTGAGCCGGGGCGAATGCGCGCGGTCATTACCGGCGCGTCCACCGGAATCGGCGAAGCGCTCGCCCGTTACTACGCAGGCCCCGACAGCGCGCTGGGGCTGATCTCGCGCCGCCACGACGCGCTCGAATCGCTGGCGGCGGGGCTGCCCGGACGAACCGCGGTCTACCCGCTCGATGTCGCTGACGAGCAGGCGCTGGCCCGCGCCGCGCGGGACTTCACCGACCGCTTCGGCGTACCCGATCTGGTGATCGCAAATGCCGGCGTGTCGGTGGGAACGCACGGAGACGCGTACTCCGACATCGCCAAGCTGCGCCGGGTCATCGAGGTGAACCTGGTCGGCCTTGTGGCGACGCTCGCCGCATTCGCGCCCGGGATGCGCGCCGCCGGGCGCGGCACGTTGTGCGGCATCGCGAGCGTGTCGGGATTCCGCGGCCTTGCCGGCGCCGGCGCCTACTGCGCATCCAAGGCCGCGGCCATCACCTGGCTGGAGAGCCTGCGCGCCGAGCTGCGCGGCAGCGGCGTGTCGGTGGTCACGGTGTGCCCGGGCTACGTCGACACCCCGATGACGAAGAGGAATCCTTACCGCATGCCTTTTCTGCTGCCGGCGGACGAGGCCGCGCGCCGCATCGCCCGCGTGATCGACGCCAAACGGCGCCTGGCGGTGATTCCCTGGCAGATGGCGTTGGTGTCCTACCCGCTGCGCGCGCTGCCGGGCTGGCTCTACGACCGCATCGCCGCCCGCGCGCCGCGCAAGCCCCGGGACGTGAAGATCTAAACCAGTAAACCGGGGACAGACCCCGATTTCCTTCGCAAATCGGGGTCTGTCCCCTAGAGCCGAAGCATCGCGTAGGAGCCCGGCGCGTCCTCAATCACCTTCAGCGCGCCGTCGCCGGGCACGCGCGCCGGCACCTTGTCGCCGGCGTTGCGCGCCTCCATCCAGGCCTGCCAGTCGTCCCACCACGAGCCCGGGTGCTGGGCGGCGCCGGCGAACCATTCGTCGGCGCTCGCCGGCATGGCTTCGTTGGTCCAGTAGTGGTACTTCTTCGCCGCCGGCGGATTGACGATGCCGGCGATATGGCCCGAGCCGCCGAGCACGAAGCGCACCGGCCCGCCGAGGTACTTGGCGCCCTTGTAGGTCGTCTTCCACGGCGCGATGTGGTCCTCGACGGTCGAGATGAAGTAGGCCGGCAGCCTGACCTTCGAGAGATCGATCGGCATGCCGGCCAGCTCGATCCCGCCCGGCACGCCGAGCAGGTTCTTCAGGTACATGTTGCGCAGGTAGAAGCTGTGCATCCTGGCCGGCATGCGGGTGGAGTCCGAGTTCCAGTACAGCAGGTCGAACGGAAACGGATCCTTGCCGAGCAGGTAGTTGTTGATCACGAACGACCACACCAGGTCGTTCGCGCGCAGCAGGTTGAAGGTGCTCGCCATCTCCGAGCCCTCGAGATAGCCGCGCTCGTTCATTTTCTTCTCGAGGTTGGCCACCTGCTCCTCGTCGATGAACACGCCGAGCTCGCCCGGCTGCGAAAAGTCCAGCAGGCTGACGAAGAAGGTGGCGCAGCCGATCCGCTCGTCGTCCTTCGCCGCCAGCCAGGCGAGCGTGCCGCCGAGCAGCGTGCCGCCCAGGCAATAGCCGATCACGTTGCACTGCGCCTCGCCGGTCGCCTTGCATACGGCGTCGATCGCCGCCAGCGAGCCTTCCAGCATGTAGTCTTCGAAGCCCTTGTCGGCGAGCCGCTTGTCCGGGTTCACCCACGACACGACGAACACCGTATGCCCCTGCCCGAGCGCCCAGCGGATGAAGCTGTTGCTCTCGCGCAGATCAAGGATGTAGTACTTGTTGATCCAGGGCGGGATGATCAGCAGCGGCCGCCGGTAAACCTGCTCGGTGGTCGGCTCGAACTGGATCAGCTGCATGAGGTCGGTCTGGAACACGACCTTGCCCGGCGTGCCGGCGACGTTCTTGCCTAGCTTGAACGCCGTCTCGTCGGTCATGCTGATGCGAAGTTGCCCGTCGCCCTTCTCCAGGTCGGCGAGCAGGTTGTTCAGCCCCTTGACCAGGTTCTGGCCGCCGCTGGCGAGCGTCTCGCGCAGCACCTGCGGGTTGGTCATGACGAAGTTCGACGGTGCCAGCGCGTCGACGTACTGGCGGGTGAAGAACGCCACCTTCTTCTGCGCTTCCTCCGGCAGCCCCTCGACGCTCGAGACCGCGCCCTGGATGTGGCGCGAAGCGATCAGGTAGGACTGCTTGACGAAATCGAACAGGAAATTATTAGACCACCCGTCGTCCTTGAAACGCGCGTCGCCTTTGGCCGGCGCGACGACCGGCTTGCTGTCCTGGCCGAGCAGCTTCATCCAGCTCGACTGCCACAGCTGCGCGTAGTCGAGCCACATGTTCATCGACGACGCAGCGAGCGCCATCGGATTGGCGAACATGCGCGCATAGAGCTCCATGTACGCCTTGCCGATTCCAAGCTCGTCCCCCGCCCCACCGAGCTGTGGGTGCTTGTGCGCATACTCGCCCAGCATCCTGGCCGCGCGCTCGGCGACCTCGCGATAGACCTTTGCAAGCTCCTCGGGCGCGGCGGGTACGCGTGGATCCATGCGGGAACCTCCTACGCCACAGTGTAGCGCACCACCCCCTGCGGCCCCTCGGTCCGCGACAGGCGCCCCGCGTAGTGCAGGTAGTGCAGGTGCGCGATCGCCTCGCCCATGGCGAAGAACATCTGATGGTTGTCCAGGCTGCGGCGGAACAGCACCCCGATCAGGTCGTAGGCGCTGCGCCAGCCGCCTGCGCAGGCTGCCGCGAGCTCGGCCAGCCTCTCGTCGTGATGCGCCTCGAGCTCGCCAACGCGCTCGTGTGCGCCGCGGAACGGCAGGCCGTGCGAAGGCAGCACCAGGATGTCCGGCGCGAGCTTCCGGTAGCGCCGGATCGACTCGAGAAAGAGGCGCAGCGGGTCCCCCTCTGGGTCGATCGACCAGACGCTGACGTTGGTCGAGATCGTTGACAGCAGCATGTCGCCCGCGATCAGCAGCTTGAGCTCCTCGCAATACAGCGAGGCGTGCTCGGGCGCGTGGCCGTAGCCGACGATCACGCGCCAGTGCAGACCATTGATGGCCACCCGGTCGCCGTCGATCACGCGCCGGTAGGTGAACGGAAACTCCGGTACCAGCTCGCGGTAGGGATTTCCGCGCTTGGCCATCTTTGCAGCGAGCGCCTCCTCCAGGCCGTTGCGCCTGAACACGCGCAGCACGGCTTCGGTCGTGTAGCCCGCGCTGCGCTCGCGCACGGCATGGGCGGTCAGATACTCGCCCTGGGTCATCCACAGCTCGGCGCCGAAGCGCTCGCACAGCCAAGCCGCATTGCCGGCATGGTCCGGATGGTAATGGGTGACGATCACGCGCCGCACCGGCTGTGCGCCGATCCGCTCGTCGATGACCTGCTGCCACAGCGCCCGCGTCGCGGCATTGCCAATGCCCGTGTCGACGATGGTCCAGCCCGGCTCGCCATTCGCGGCGTCGCGCAGCAGCCACAGGTTGATGTGATCGAGCTGGAAGGGCAGCGCCATGCGCAGCCAGTAAATGCCGGGCGCCACCTCGGTTGTGCGGCCCGGGGCCGGTGGCTCCGGAAAGGGGAATTCGAGGTTGGAAGCGCGCGCCACGATGGAGGGGGTAGAATTCGGCGCGATCGGTGCCGCGCAGCCGGCATTGTAGTGCTTTCGCCGCGACATGACCGCACAAGCTTCCTCGCCCGAGACCAAGGAGCACTCCGAGTATTCGATCGGAGACCTGGCGCGCGAATTCGACGTCACCACGCGCGCGATCCGCTTCTACGAGGACCAGGGCCTGCTCGCTCCGCGGCGCGACGGCCAGCGCCGCATCTACACGCAGCGCGACCGCGGGCGGCTCAAGCTGACGCTGCGCGGCAAGCGCCTCGGGCTGACGCTGTCGGAGATCCGCGAGCTGATCGACATGTACGAGCCGGGCCGCGACGAGCGCCCGCAGCTGACGCGTTTTCTCGCCGTGCTCGCGCAGCACAAGTCGCTGCTCGAGCAGCAACGGGGCGATATCGAGGCCCAGCTGTCGGAGATCACCGCGTTCGAGAAGCGCATCCGCAAAAGCCTCGGCGAGGGACGCCGCAAGCGAGATTGACGTTTACGTAAACGTCAAGTAGCCTCGCGCCATGAACGCCTCGCCGCGCCTCGAGCCCCCTGACCCCCGCTTCGCCGAACGCTGCCGCGCGAGCTTCGCGCGGCAGCCGGCCATGGCGCTGATCGGGGCACGTATGAGCGCGATCGAGCCCGGCCGCTGCGAGATCGAGCTGCCGTTCCGCGCCGACCTGACCCAGCAAAAGGGCTATCTACACGGCGGCATCGTCGGCATGGTCGCCGACACCGCCTGCGGCTACGCGGCTTTCAGCCTGATGCCGGCGAGCGCATCGCTGGTAACGGTAGAGTACAAGATCAACATCCTCGCGCCGGGCCGCGGCGAGCGGCTGCTGGCGTGCGCGAAAGTCATCAAGTCCGGCCGTACGCTTTCGATCACGCGCGGCGAGGTGTACGCTGAGCAAGGCGGCGAACAGACGCTATGCGCCGTCATGCAGCAGACGCTGATGATGCTGCCCGACACGCCCGATACCCCCGAATAGGCACGCTGCGTATGGAATTTTCACTGCTGAAGTTCGAGCATGGCGAAACGATCGACATGCTGCGCGCGAGCGTACGGGATTTCGCGGCCCGCGAAATCGCTCCGCGCGCCGCCGAGATCGACCACGCAAACGAATTTCCCGCGGACCTCTGGAGGAAGCTCGGCGCGCTCGGCCTGCTCGGCATCACCGTCGAGGACGACCACGGCGGCACCGCCATGGGCTATCTCGCGCACATCGTCGCGATGGAGGAAATCAGCCGCGCCTCGGCATCGGTCGGACTGTCGTACGGTGCGCACTCCAACCTGTGCGTGAACCAGATCCGCAGGAACGGCACCGAGGCGCAAAAGCGCGAGTACCTGCCCAGGTTGATCAGCGGCGCACACGTCGGCGCGCTCGCAATGTCGGAGCCCGGCGCCGGCTCGGACGTCGTGGGAATGAGATTGAAAGCTGAAAGGCGCGGCGAGCAGTACCTCCTGAACGGCAACAAGATGTGGATCACCAACGGCCCCGACGCCGACGTGCTGGTGGTCTACGGCAAGACGAGCGACCAGGGCATCACCGCGTTCCTTGTCGAGAAGGGCATGAAAGGGTTCTCGACCGCGCAGAAGCTCGACAAGCTCGGCATGCGCGGCTCGAACACCTGCGAGCTGGTGTTCCGCGACTGCGAGGTGCCGGCGGAGAACGTTCTCGGCGAGGACGGCAAGGGCGTCAAGGTGCTCATGTCGGGCCTGGACTACGAGCGCGCGGTGCTCGCCGGCGGCCCGCTCGGCATCATGGGCGCCTGCCTCGACGTGGTGATTCCCTACGTGCACGAGCGCAAGCAGTTCGGCCAGCCGATCGGCGAGTTCCAGCTGATGCAAGGCAAGCTGGCCGACATGTACGCCACCTATTCCGCCTGCCGCGCCTACGTCTATGCGGTGGGCCAGGCGCTCGATCGCGGCGAGACGACCCGCAAGGACGCCGCGGGCGCGATTTTGTACGCGGCGGAGAAGGCGACCTGGATGGCGGGCGAAGCAATTCAGGCGCTCGGCGGCATGGGCTACATCAACGAGACGCCCACCGGCAGGCTGTGGCGCGACGCCAAGCTGTACGAAATCGGCGCCGGCACCTCCGAAATCCGCCGCTGGCTGATCGGGCGCGAACTCTTCAGCGAAACAACCTGAGTGATTGAACAGGAGGCCGTTATGCAATCCGATCCGATCGTCATCGTTGCCGCCGCCCGCACTCCCATGGGCGGCTTCCAGGGCGAGCTGAAGGGCTTCGCCGCGCCGGAGCTCGGCGCCGCTGCGATCCGCGCCGCGGTCGAGCGCGCCAAGCTCAAGCCCGACCAAGTCGAGGAAGTGATCATGGGTTGCGTGCTGCCCGCGGGCCAGGGCCAGGCGCCGGCGCGCCAGGCGAGTCTCGGCGCCAGCCTGCCGCTCGCCGCGGGCTGCACCACGGTGAACAAGATGTGCGGCTCGGGCATGAAGGCCGCGATGCTGGCGCACGACCTGCTAAGCGCGGGCAGCATGGACGTCGTGGTGGCGGGCGGCATGGAGTCGATGACGAACGCGCCATACCTGATGCCGAAAGCGCGCAGCGGCTACCGCATGGGGCACCAGCAAGTGCTGGACCACATGTTCTACGACGGTCTGGAGGACGCCTACGACAAAGGCCGCCTGATGGGCAGCTTCGCCGAGGACTGCGCCGACAAATACAGGTTTTCGCGCAAGGAGCAGGACGATTTCGCCATTGCTTCGCTTGAACGCGCGCAGAAGGCGAACAAGGAGGGCTGGTTCGCCTGGGAGATCACGCCGATGGCGATCAAGGCCGGCAAGGAAGAGCGCTTCGTCGAGAACGACGAGCAGCCGTTCAAGGCCAACTTCGCCAAGATCCCGACCCTCAAGCCCGCGTTTCGCAAAGACGGCACGGTGACCGCGGCCAACTCGAGCTCGATCTCTGACGGCGCCGCGGCGCTGGTGATGATGCGCCGCTCGAGCGCGGATAAGCTCGGCCTCGCGCCGCTCGCGACGGTCGTCGGGCACGCGACGCACGCCCAGGAGCCGGGCTGGTTCACCACCGCACCGGTCGGCGCGATCAGCAAGCTCTACGAGCGCACCGGGTGGAGCACCGACAAGGTGGACTTGTTCGAGATCAACGAGGCCTTCGCAGTCGTCGCCATGGCGGCGATGCGCGAGCACAAGCTGCCGCGCGAGAAGGTGAACGTGCACGGCGGCGCGTGCGCCCTCGGCCATCCGATCGGAGCGTCGGGCGCGCGCATCGTGGTGACGCTGCTCGGCGCGCTTCGCAAGTACGGCGGCAAGCGCGGCGTGGCGAGCCTGTGCATCGGCGGCGGCGAGGCCACCGCCATGGCGATCGAGCTCGCCTAAATGGCGGTGCCGAAGCTCGCGGCGAGCAAGCGTCAGCTACAGGCACTGCTCGACCGCTCGCGCTTCGTGCGCAGCTACGGCTTTCGCATGGTTTCGGTCGATGCCGACGGCGCCACCATTGAACTCCCGTTCAGGCGCGCGCTCGAGCGCCCGGGCGGCATCGTCAACGGCCCGGCGCTGATGGCGGCCGCCGATTGCGCCATGTGGGTGGCGATCAAGTCCCGCATCGGAATCGATCGCGACGCGCTCACCTCCGAGCTGAATACGGCCTTCCTCGCACCCGCGATCGAAGAGCCGGTGCGCTGCACCGCGCGCATCCTCAAGCTCGGCAAGCGCAGCATCTACGGCGTCGCCGAGTGCCACAGCCGTGCCGGCAAGCTCTTCACCCACCACACCGTGACCTACGTACGCCTGTCGGGAGCCTGAGATGCGCCTGTCCGAGCAGCACGAAATGATGCGCGACGCCGTGCGCCGCTTCGCGCGAGAGCGCCTGTGGCCCAATGCCGCCCGCTGGGAACGCGAGCGCCACTTTCCGCGCGCCGAATTGGTCGAAATGGCGCAGATGGGCCTCAACGCGGTCGCGGTCCCGGAGCAATGGGGTGGCGCGGGCATGGACTGCACCGCGACCGCGATCGCCTTCGAGGAAGTGTCGGCCGGCGACCCGGCCTGCGGCACGGTGATGTCCGTGAACAATCTGGTGTCCGGCATCCTTAACGGCTACGGAAACGACGCCCAGAAGGAGAAATACCTGCGCCCGCTCGCCGAGGGCCGCACGGTCGGCGCGTTCTGCCTCACCGAGCCCCAGGTCGGCTCGGACGCGGGCGCGATCGCGACCCGCGCCGAGCGTCGCGGCGAGCACTGGGTGCTGAACGGTACCAAGCAGTTCATAACCTCGGGCAAGAACGCCGACGTCGCAGTCGTGTTCGCGGTGAGCGACAAGGGCGCGGGCAAGAAAGGCATCAGCGCCTTCGTCGTGCCTACGACGAGCAAGGGCTGGCGCGTGGCGCGGGTCGAGGACAAGGCCGGCCAGCACGCCTCCGACACGGCGCAGATCGCGCTCGAGGACTGCACCGTCCCGGCGGAAAACCTGCTCGCGCAGGAAGGCCTGGGCTACCGCATCGCGCTCGCGAACCTCGAGTCGGGACGGATCAACATCGCAGCGCAGGCGACCGGGATCGCCCGCGCGGCGCTCGAGGCGGCGCTCGCCTACACCAAGGAGCGCAAGAGCATGGGCAAGACGCTGATCGAGCACCAGGCGGTGAATTTTCGGCTGGCCGACATGGCGACCCAGGTCGAGGCGGCGCGCCAGCTATATCTTCACGCCGCGGCGCTGCGTGACGCGGGCGAGCCCTGCCTCAAGGAAGCCTCGATGGCCAAGCTGTTCGCTTCCGAAATGGCGGAAAAGGTGTGCTCGGACGCGATCCAGGTTCACGGCGGCTACGGCTACGTGGCCGACTTCCCGGTCGAGCGCCTGTGGCGCGCGGTGCGGGTGTGCAAGATCTACGAGGGCGCGAGCGACATCCAGCGCCTGGTGATCGGCCGTGCCATCGCGGCGGGCGGCGGATGACGCTGCAGCGGATCCCGTACCAGGCATGTCCGCTGTGCGGCGGCAAGGCGATCGAACAGCTGGAGCGCTACGATTGCAGCAACCACCCCCTGTTCAAGGCGCCGCTGCCGAAGATCATGCAGTGGTGCCGCTGCCCCGCGTGCGGGCACGTGTTCACCGACGGCTACTTCGACGACGCGGCCCTCGCCGTACTGTTCTCGGGTACGCAGGCCAACCAGCAGCCCGGCACAGACGCCGACCTCGGGCGCAATCTGTGGGCGCGGGTCGTCGAGCGCATTGCGGCGATGGCGCCGGGAGCGCCGCAGCAAGGCCTCGAGATTGGCGCCGCACCGGGGCGCTGGCTGGACGTCGGCTTCGGCGACGGCGCGCTGATCCTCACGGCTCAGGAATGGGGCTTCGATCCGCTCGGCATCGACTTGCGCAAAGAGAGCGTCTCGGCGCTCGCCGGGCTGGGCGTGCCAGCACGCTGCGTGAAGCTCGAGCAGATCGACGAAACGGGCACGTTCGACGTGGTCTCGATGGCCGACGTGCTGGAGCACATGCCGTTTCCGCCGGCGGCGCTCGCGCACGTCCGTCGACTTCTGCCGGAGCGCGGGATAGTCTATATTTCGATGCCCAACTCCGACACCGAGAGCTGGCGCTCGCTCGACCGCGAGCGAAAGAACCCCTTTTGGATCGAGATCGAGCACTATCACAACTTCACGCGCGCCCGGTTGCAGGCGCTGTTGCGGAACAACGGTTTCGAGCCGATCTGGTATGGCGTCGGCAACCGCTACAAGTGCGGCATGGAAGTGATCGCACGCCGCGCGGCCGCCAGCCGCTAATGACAAGGACGACGATCGCATGGCGGCAGGATTGAACAAAGGCGTCAAGCAGCTGCTCGAGGAGGCGACCGCGCGCACGCGAGGCATCACGCCGGCCGAGGCCGAGGCGCGAGTCGGCGACCCGCAGACCGTGTTTGTCGACATCCGCGACGTGCGTGAGCTCGAGCGCGACGGCATGATACCGGGCGCCTTCCACGCGCCGCGTGGCATGCTCGAGTTCTGGATCGATCCCGAAAGCCCGTACTTCAAACCGGTCTTCGGCGAGGGCAAGACCTACATCCTGTACTGCGCGGCTGACTGGCGCGCAGTGCTTTCCGCCGCGACGCTCGCCGACATGGGGCTGCCGAACGTGCTGCACCTCGAGGGCGGCTTCAGCGAGTGGAAGAAGGCCGGCCGGCCGGTCGGCTCGCGCGAGCACAAGCACAAGGGCTGATCGCCGATGCCGGTCGTCAAGTCGCAGCTCAACCCCCGCTCGGCCGAATTCCGCGCCAACGCCGAGCGAATGCGCACGCTGGTCAACGACCTGCGCCACCAGGTCGCACGCGCCACGCTGGGCGGCGGCGGCCAGGCGCGCGAAAAACACGTCGCGCGCGGCAAGCTCCTGCCGCGCGAGCGGGTGCGCACGCTACTCGATCCAGGCTCGCCGTTCCTGGAGGTCGGGCAGCTCGCGGCGCACGGCATGTACGGCGACGAGGCCCCGAGCGCTGGCATCATCACCGGCATCGGCCGCGTTTCGGGGCGCGAGTGCGTGATCGTCGCCAACGACGCGACGGTCAAGGGCGGCACCTATTTCCCGCTCACTGTGAAAAAACACCTGCGCGCGCAGGAGATTGCGGCGCAGAACCGCCTGCCGTGCATCTACCTGGTCGATTCGGGCGGCGCCAACCTGCCAAACCAGGACGATGTGTTCCCCGACCGCGAGCACTTCGGGCGGATCTTCTTCAACATCGCCAACATGTCCGCGGCCGGGATCGCGCAGATCGCGGTGGTGATGGGCTCGTGCACCGCCGGCGGCGCCTATGTGCCGGCGATGTCCGACGAATCAATCATCGTCAAGGGCCAGGGCACGATATTTCTCGGCGGGCCGCCGCTGGTCAAAGCGGCGATCGGGGAGATCGTGACGCCCGAGGAGCTCGGCGGCGCCGACGTGCACACGCGGGTCTCGGGCGTGGCCGACCACTACGCGCTGAACGACGCGCATGCGCTCGCCATCGCCCGCCGCATCGTATCCAACCTGAACGGTGCCAAGAACGTGTCGCTGCAGCTGCGCCAGCCGCGCGAGCCGCTTTATCCTACCGACGAGCTCTACGGCGTAATTCCCGCCGACGCGCGCAAGCCCTACGACGTGCGCGAAGTGATAGCGCGCCTGGTCGACGGCTCCGAGCTGGACGAGTTCAAGGCTAATTACGGAACCACGCTTATAACCGGCTTCGCCCACGTGCACGGCTATCCGATCGCGATCCTGGCCAACAACGGCATCCTGTTCTCGGAGTCCTCGCTCAAAGCGGCGCACTTCATCGAGCTCGCCTGCCAGCGCGGGATTCCGCTCCTGTTCCTGCAGAACATCACCGGCTACATGGTCGGCAAGAAATACGAGGCGGCCGGGATCGCCAAAGACGGCGCGAAGATGGTCACTGCGGTGGCCACCGCGCGGGTGCCAAAGTTCACCATGATCATCGGCGGTTCGTTCGGCGCCGGCAACTACGGCATGTGCGGCCGCGCCTACTCGCCGAGGTTTTTGTGGATGTGGCCCAACGCGCGCATCTCGGTGATGGGCGGCGAGCAGGCGGCGAGCGTTCTTTCGGTGGTGCGCGGCAAATTCAAGTCTCAAATCGACGAGGAAGCGTTCAAGGCGCCGATTCTGGAACAGTACGAGCGCCAGGGCCACCCCTACTACGCCAGCGCGCGGCTGTGGGACGACGGCGTGATCGACCCGGGCGACTCGCGCCGCCTTCTCGGGCTTGCGCTTTCGGCCTCGCTCAACGCGCCGATCGAGCAGACCAAGTTCGGCATTTTCAGGATGTAGCCATGTCGCAAGCCCTGCTGATCGAGAAGCGCGGCGGCGTCGCCGTCGTGACGCTGAACCGCCCCGAGGTGCGCAACGCCTTCGACGACGCGCTGATCGCCGCGCTCGCCGCAAATTTCAAGGCGCTCGACGACGACGACGGCGTGCGCGCGGTGGTGCTGGCCGGCAACGGGCCGGCGTTCTGCGCCGGCGCTGACCTCAACTGGATGAAGCGCATGGCGAGCTACGGCTACGAGCAGAACCTGCACGACGCGATGGGGCTCGCCGTGATGCTGCAAACCATCGACTGCATGAAGAAGCCCGTCGTCGCGCGGGTGCACGGTCCGGCCTTCGCCGGCGGCACGGGCCTGGTGGCCGCCTGCGACATCGCCATCGGCACCCCGGAGGCGAAGTTCTGCCTCTCGGAGGCCAAGCTCGGCCTGTCGCCCGCCACGATCAGCCCATACGTCGTGCGCGCGATGGGCGAGCGCGCCGCGCGGCGCTACTTCCTCACCGCCGAGGTGTTCGACGCCGAAGAGGCACTGCGCATCGGAATGCTCAGCGCTCTGGTGCCGGCCGCGGAGCTCGACGGGACGATCGACGCGTTGCTCAAGCATCTCCTGGCGGGCGGGCGCGAAGCGCTGGCGAAGATCAAGGAACTGATCCGCGCCGTGGCGTTGCGGCCGATTGACGATGCCATGGTGGCCGACACTGCGAGGCGCATCGCGGAGATCCGCGTGTCTCCCGAAGGCAGGGAAGGCATCGCTTCGTTCCTCGACAAGCGCAAGCCCTCCTGGGTCGCGGGAGGAAAGTAGCGTGTTCCGCAAGATCCTGATCGCCAACCGCGGCGAGATCGCGTGCCGGGTGATGCGCAGCGCCGGGCGGCTGGGTATCCGCACGGTCGCCGTCTACTCGGACGCGGATCGCGACGCACTGCACGTCAGGCTCGCCGACGAAGCGCGCCGCATCGGCCCGGCGCCGGCGCGGGAAAGCTACCTGAACGCCAGCGCAGTAATCGCCGCCGCTCGCGAGTCCGGCGCGCAGGCCGTCCATCCAGGCTACGGCTTCCTGTCCGAGAACGAGGCTTTCGCGCGCGCCTGCGCGGCGAGCGGCATCGTCTTCATCGGCCCCGCGCCGGAATCCATCGCCGCCATGGGGGACAAGTCGGCAGCCAAGACCCTGATGGAGAAGGCGCGGGTGCCGCTGGTGCCCGGCTACCATGGTGAAAAACAAGACGCCGGCTTTCTTCTCGCCCGCGCGGAAGAGATCGGCTTCCCGGTGCTGATCAAGGCGGCGGCCGGCGGCGGCGGCAAGGGCATGCGCATCGTGCGCCGCCGCGTCGAGTTCGAGCAGGCGCTGGCTTCCTGCCGCAGGGAAGCGGCGTCTGCGTTCGGCGATGATCGGGTCCTGATCGAGCGCTACCTGGAGCGGCCGCGCCACATCGAAATGCAGGTGTTCGGCGACGCGCACGGCAACTGCGTGCACCTGTTCGAGCGTGACTGCTCGGTCCAGCGCCGCCATCAGAAGGTGCTCGAGGAGGCGCCGGCGCCCGGAATGAGCGGCACTCGCCGGCGCGAGATGGGCGAGGCGGCAGTGGCGGCGGCGAAGGCTATCGCCTACAAAGGCGCCGGCACGGTCGAATTCATCGCCGAGCAGGACGGGCGGTTCTACTTCATGGAGATGAACACGCGCCTGCAGGTCGAGCACCCGGTGACAGAGATGATCACCGGGCTCGACCTGGTCGAATGGCAGCTGCGCGTCGCGGCAGGCGAACCGCTGCCGATGAAACAGGACGATATCGCCCTTCGCGGCCACTCGATCGAGGCACGCCTCTACGCAGAGGATCCGGCGCGGGAGTTTTTACCGGCGACCGGGCGGCTCGTGCACCTCGCCTTCCCCGCCGTCTCGGCGGCGGTGCGGATCGACGCGGGAGTCGAGAACGGCGCCGCGATCACGCCGCACTACGATCCGATGATCGCCAAGCTAATCGTATGGGGCGAGGACCGCGAAGCGGCGCTTGCCCGCCTGCGCACCGCGCTTGCCGGCTGCGAGATCGCCGGCGTGGCGACGAATCTCGGGTTCCTGGCGCGGCTGGCGGACAGCACCGCGTTCGCGAAGGCCGACCTCGACACCGGGCTGATCGAGCGCTGCCGCGACGAGCTGTTCCCGCCGCGGGCGCCGGCCCCCGACCAGGCGCTTGCCGCCGCCGCGCTGGCCGAGCTGCTGCACGAGCAGAGCACTGCGCGCGGCAATCCCGGTGGCACGGACCCGCACTCGCCGTGGAACGAAGTCGACGGCTGGCGCCTGAACGAGGACTCGCACCACGACTTCGTCTTCATCGAGGGCGAAACGCCGTATCCGGTGACCGTGCGCTTCCTCGCCGCAGGGCAGCGCGTGGCGATCGCGGGGCGGGAGTACGCGCTGGAAGGCGAGCGCCTGGCCGATGGCGAGCTGCTGGTGCGGCTGGACGGGCACGCGTTCAAGGTGCACGCGCTTCGCGAAGGGAGCGAGTGGCACCTTTTCAGCGAGGGCGACTACCGGCGGCTTTCACTGCGCGACGAGCTTCATGGCCTCGATGTCGACGCCGGCGGCGGCTCGCTCGCGGCACCGATGCCGGGCAAAATCGTCGCGGTGATGGTGAAGCCCGGGCAGAAGGTCGAGAAGGGAGCGCCACTGGTGATCCTGGAAGCGATGAAGATGGAGCACACGATCGCCGCGCCCGCCGACGGCGTGGTGAAGGAGATTCACTATGCGCCTGGCGAACAGGTGCTCGAGGGAGCCGAGCTGATCGCCTTCGAAGCGCTAGAATCGAACGAGAGGTGACGGGATGAGATTGCCGCTGCGCGTCAGAATCGTCGAAGTCGGCCCGAGAGACGGCCTGCAGAACGAGAAGGGCGAGGTGCAGACCGGGGTCAAGCTCGAGCTGATCGAGCGCCTGGCCGGCGCGGGGCTGCCCGCGGTCGAGGCCACTGCCTTCGTGTCGCCGAAATGGATCCCGCAGATGGCCGATCACACCGCGGTGCTGGAGCGGATCCGCCGCAAGTCCGGCGTGTCGTATCCGGTGCTGACGCCCAACCTGAAGGGCTTCGAGGCCGCCCGGGCGGCCGGCGCGACCGAAGTGGCGATCTTCGGCGCCGCCTCCGAAGCCTTCTCGAAGAAGAACATCAACTGCTCGATCACGGAGAGCCTGGAGCGCTTTCGTCCGGTGGCCGAGGCCGCGCACGCGGCCGACATCAAGGTGCGCGGCTACATCTCCTGCGTGCTCGGCTGCCCCTACGAAGGCGAGGTCGCGCCGGGAAAAGTGGCCGAAGTCGCGGCCGCCCTCGCGGAGATGGGGTGCTACGAAATATCGCTCGGGGACACGATTGGCGTCGGAACGCCGGGCAAGGCTCGCGCGATGATCGAGACCGTAGCGAAGAGGGTGCCGCTGGACAGACTGGCGGGGCATTACCATGACACCTACGGTCAGGCGCTCGCCAACATCTACGCTTCGCTCGAGGCGGGCGTCGCGACGTTCGATGCGTCGGTTGCGGGTCTGGGCGGCTGCCCTTACGCGGCGGGCGCCTCGGGCAACGTCGCGACCGAGGACGTGCTGTACATGCTGCAGGGCCTCGGCATCGAGACCGGCGTCGACCTCGAGCGGGTGGTCGAGATAGGGCAATGGATCTGCGGCGTACTGGGCAGGGAACCCGGCTCCAAGGCGGGTCGCGCCCTGGCGGCGCGGAAACTCCGCGCCGCGGCCTGAGTCGAAGCGCCGGAGGCCCGCTCTGTCCGTCCCCTCGCCCTGCATCAGCGTCTGCCACATGAGCCCGCGGCTCGGCGTGTGCACCGGCTGTTGTCGTACGCTCGACGAAATTGCGCGCTGGAGCGAGCTCAGCGATGCCGAACGCGCATGCATCGCGTCCGCGCTGCCGCAACGGCGACGCCGCCTGGGACTCGCCGACCCCGTCCCGCGGACAGCGGGCGCGCGTCCATGAGCGAGGCGGTTCGTTTCGCCTACCTGCTGCCTGAACTAATGGATTCGGGACCCGGCGGCAAGCGCGTGCTGCGCTGGGCCGGCGGCCTGGATCCCTTTTCCGCCGAGCGCCCGCTCGACGAAAACCCGGCGCTGGGGACGGCGCAGATATTCCCGCGCGCCTTCACCGGCGAGGAATGTGCCCGCATCACGGCAATCGGCGCGGCGGGCAAACCGGTCGCCGGCGCGGTGGAAAGAGGCGACGAGGCGGCCCGGGTGAGCGACATCGCCTGGATCGAACCAGATCCTTCGGTACACTGGATTTACCACCGGATCGGCGCCCTGATCGCCGCCGCCAACCGCCGCTACCGCTTCGACCTCATCGGGTTGGCCGAGCCGCTCCAGTTCGCCCAGTACGGCGTCGACGGCCATTTCGAGTGGCATACCGACCTCGGCGTGCGCGGCACCAGCAATCGCAAGCTCAGCGTCACGGTGCAGCTCAGCGACCCCGCCGCGTACGACGGGGGCGAGCTGGAATTCATCAACATGCAGGGCAAAAGCGGTCACCGCGAGCTCGGTACCGCGGTAATCTTTCCGTCCTATCTCGCGCACCGGGTCGCGCCGCTCACGCGCGGCTTGCGGCGCTCCCTGGTGGCGTGGGCCTACGGACCGAGCCTGCGCTAGCGCGCCTTACTCGTGGGTGTAGATGATGTCGTCGCGGCGGTTCTGCGACCACGCGGCTTCGTCATGCCCCATCGCGCGCGGCTTTTCCTCGCCCCAGCTGATGGTCTCGATGCGCTGGTCGGACACGCCGAGGAGCACCATCGCCTTGCGCAGGCTGTCGGCGCGGCGCTGGCCCAGCGCGAGGTTGTACTCGCGGCTGCCCCGCTCGTCGCAGTTGCCCTCGACCCGGATCATCGCGGACGCATGGCTGTTCATGTACCCGGCATGCGCCTCGACCAGAGCATTGAACTCGGGCTTGATATTCGAGCGGTCGAAGTCGAAATATATGCTGCGCTTCGCGAGGATGCTGTTGGGATCGTGCAGCGGGTTCATCGCCATCTTCGGCTGCTCAACCGGCTGCGCCATCGGCGCGGGCGCCGGTGCCGTTGCCTGGGGCTGCGGCGCGGGCGCCGGCTGCGGGGTTTCCGCCGCCTGTTGGCTGGCGCAGGCGCCAAGCAGCAGCGCAAACGAGGATGCGATCAGGATTGCGGGGATTTTCATTTTCATGGTTTGCCAGTCCTTCCTTTTTGACAGCATCGTGTCGCCGATGCGATGCGGTTCTCGTCGTCGCGAAGAAGCAGGCGTTAAACGTTCGCCTTGCGTGACGGTTGACGTGACAAGCCGGCGTCAGATGTTTCCGAAATCGCCATGCCTGCCCCTCCCCGACGCGAAGCGCTTCGCCCCTGCGGCGCCCTCCGCGACAAACGCCGAGATGCTGTTGTACCACTCCCTGCGCATGGCGTCACGTAGTTCGAGCCCTTCCTGCATGCGCGCCGAGCGGCGGTCGGCACGCACGCAACACTGGGGAAAACGTGCAATTTCGCACGCTAGCGCCTCGGCGTGCCCTCGTGAGGTGCCGTCCGGAACCACCTTTTCACAGGCACCGATGCGGAACGCCTCCTCCGCCGGGAGCTTGCGGCCGGTAAGGATCAGCTCCATCGCCCGCCCGGCCCCCACCAGCCGCGGCAGTCGCGCCGTGCCGCCATCGATCAGCGGCACGCCCCAGCGGCGGCAGTACACCCCGAAGTAGGCCGAATCCTCCATGATCCTGAGGTCGCACCACAGTGCCAGCTCGAAGCCGCCGGCCACCGCAGGCCCCGCGACGGCGGCGATCACCGGCTTGTCGAGCTCCAACCGGGTCGGCCCCATCGGACCCCTCGGCGGCGGTCGGTCGTCGAGCGGATACGCAATATCCTCCAGCGGCCGCGTGTCGCCGGTGAGCGACGCCGCGTGCTTCAAGTCGAACCCCGAGCAGAACGCGCCGCCCTCGCCCCACAAAACCGCGACCGCGGCCTCGGCATCGCGATCGAATTCCAGAAACGCCTCGACCAACGCCTCGGCACTCTGCGGGTCCACCGCGTTGCGCGCTTCGGCGCGCGAGTGGATCACGGTCCACACGGCGCCCTTCTTTTCCACTCGTACGCCCATGCTGCCCTCCGTGCCAGTGTGACAACGCGATGTTACAGTTGGTCATGCGCCGGGTGACGTGGTACTTCGACTTCGTATCGCCGTTCTCCTACCTGTGCCTGGCGCGGCTCGGCGAGCTGCCACGCGACGTCGAGCTCGATTACCGGCCGGTGCTTTTCGCGGGATTGTTGCAGCACTTCGGCCAGAAAGGCCCGGCCGAGATCGATGCCAAGCGGCGCTGGACTTACCGCTGGTGCCAGTGGTCCGCGCAACGGCTCAGCCTGCCGTTCCGCTTCCCGGCCACGCACCCGTTCAATCCGCTGCATTACCTGCGCCTGGCGATCGCGGCGCGCTCGGAGCCCGCGGCGGTAAGGCGCACATTCGAGGCGCTGTGGACCACCGGCGCTGAGCCGGGCGATCCACAGATATACGCTGCGCTCGCGCGCGAGTTCGGCCTCGACGCGGAGGCCGTAGCCGCGCCCGAGGTCAAGCAGGCGCTGCGCGAGAATACCGAACGGGCTGCGGCAGCGGGCGTATTCGGCGTGCCGAGCTTCGAAGCGGACGGCGAGATCTTCTGGGGCGTCGATTCGGTCGACTTGCTGAAGGCCTTCCTCGCCGACGTGTCGGTGCTGCGCAACCCGGAAATGAAGCGCATCGACGCGCTGCCCGTAGGCGTCAGCCGGCAGAGTTAGGAGTACTTCCTCAAGTCCTCGATCACCTTACCGTCGTTGGGCAGGCTTCCGGGCGCGGCGAGTTCGACCTCCCCGCGCAGCTTGGTGACATCGCGAATGGTGCCGATGATCGCCTGCGCCAGATCTCCGGGAGGGCTCGCCGCCTCGCACTTGAGCGTCATGCGGTCCTTACCGGGGTCGCCTTCGACCACCAGGCGCGCCTTGCTTACCTCAGGGTGGCGGCGCAACACCTCGGCAATCTGCTTGGGGGTCACGAACATCGCGCGCACCTTGGTGCTCTGATCGGCGCGACCCATCCAGCCCTTGATGCGCACATTGGTGCGTCCGCACGGGCTCGGCTGCGGCATAACCGCAGACAGGTCGCCTGTGCCGAAACGCACCAGCGGATAGTCGCGATTGAAGCTGGTGATCACCACCTCGCCCACTTCGCCCGCGGGCACCGGGTCGCCGGTACCCGGACGCACGATCTCGAGCAACACGCCTTCGTCCAGGACCATGCCATCGTTGACGCCGCCGTCGGCGCTAGCGCTTTCGTAAGCGATGTGTCCGAGATCGGCTGAGGCATAGACCTGCATCACCTGGATGCCGCGCTCACGCATCGCCGTCCTCAGCGCCGGCGGCAAATACTCGGCGCCCACCACGGCCTTCCTGAGGCAGGAGATGTTGCACTTGAGCTCGCCGGCCTTCTCCACGATCAGCTTAAGAAACGACGGCGTGCCAATGAACGCGTTGATGCCGAGGTCGCGTATCGCGGCTACCTGCATTTCGGTCTGACCGACGCCCGTCGGCACCACCGTGCACTCGAGCGCGAGCGCGCCCGTTTCCAGCATCGAGCCCGCCGGCGTAAAGTGGTAGGCAAACGTGTTCATCACCAGGTCGCCGGCACGGAAACCGCCCGCATACAAGCCGCGCGCGGTGCGCCACCAGTCCTTGCCGCGGCCCTCCGGATCGTAGATCGGTCCGGGCGACACGAAGATCTTGGCGAGCTTTTCGCGCGGCGTCGCGTTCAGACCGCCGAGCGGGGGCATTGCTTTCTGCAGCTCTCCCAGGTCCGACTTGCGCGTCACCGGAAGTCGGGCGAGCGCCGCTCGCGAGGTCACCGCGGCGGGGTCGACCTCGCCGAGAATGCGCGCGAACCCGGGGGCGCTGTTCTTCGCGTGCGCGATCTGCCCGGGCAGCGCCTTCAGCAGGTCCGCTTCTCGCAGCTCCGGGTTCCGCGTTTCCAGTGCGTCGTAGTATTCCATCTAAAGCCAGCGCTTGCGTCGCCGGTAGGACTTGATGTCGCGGAAGCTCTTTCGTCCGCCCGACGAAAACCCGAGATAGAACTCCTTCACGTCCTCGTTCTCGGCCAGCGACTCGCCTTTGCCGTCCATCACGACCCTGCCGTTCTCGAGGATGTAGCCGTAGCCCGCGTACTTGAGCGCTATGTTGGTGTTCTGCTCCGCGAGCAGGAAGCTCACGGCCTCCTTGCGATTCAAATCCTTGACGATCTCGAAGATCTCCTCGACCAGCTGCGGCGCGAGGCCCATCGAGGGCTCGTCGAGCAGGATCATCTTCGGATTCGCCATCAGCGCGCGGCCGATGGCGGTCATCTGCTGCTCGCCGCCCGAGGTGTAGCCAGACTGGGCGTTTCGGCGCTCCTTCAGACGCGGAAAGTACGCGTATACCCTGTCCAGCTCGGCACGCACCTGCCCTGCCGAACCGCGCGTGTAGGCACCGGTAAGCAGATTCTCTTCCACCGTCAGATGCTGAAAGCAGTGCCGGCCTTCCATCACCTGGACCACGCCGCGCTTGACCAGGTCCGACGGAGTCAGGCGGTCAATGCGCTCGCCGCGGTACTCGATGTAGCCCTTGGTCACTTCGCCGCGCTCGCCCTTGAGCAGGTTCGACACTGCGCGCAGCAGCGTGGTCTTGCCGGCGCCATTGCCGCCGAGCAGCGCGACGATGCCGCCCTCGGGCACCTTCAGCGACACCCCCTTGAGCACGAGGATGACGTGGTTGTAGATCACTTCGATGCTGTTAACGGTGAGCAAAGTGGCGCTCATCGAGGGCTCTCCTTGGCGGCTTCCAGGGCAGCTCATCGCGAGCCGCTCTGGAAGCCGCCTGCGCGGCTCGCGCCGCGCAGGCGGTAAGCGTTTACTTGACCTTCGAGCAGTCGCGCGGGGTGATCTTGTTCTCCGCAGCGTACTTGGCCGCCGAAGCCTTGATGATCGGCCGGATCACGCTGAGATCGGAGTGATAGACGCCCGAGGTGACGTGCCAGCTCTTGCCGTCCCAGGTCTCGATGCGCGCGCTGTGCGCGCCCTCGTGGTCGGCGCAGCTGGTATGGATCGGCTCCATGAAACCTTCGAAGCCCAGCTTCTTGATGTCCGCCTCGGTGATCGAGAGGTGCTCAAGGCCCCAGCGCACCTGGGTCCCGGTGAGCGGCTTCTTGCCGTACTTCTGCTGGGCGCGCTTGACGCCCTCTACGGCCATCATCGCCGATACCATGCCGCGGTTGTAGAGCACCTCGCCGACCTTGTCCCGGTCGCCGCTGCCCTGGCCCTTGTCGTAGACGTACTTGAGGATGTCCTCGTGAACCTTGCCGCGGCCCGCCGGCGCAAGGAACACGAGCGCGTTGTAGGCCTTCGCGTCTTCGCCCGCGGGCAGCACGTCGGGCTCGGCGCCCGACCACCACACGCCGTACATCCGGTTGAGCGGATAGCCGGTGGCCACCGCCTGCTTGATCGCGGTCGAGTTCATCACGCCCCAGCCCCAGAGGAAGACGTAGTCGGGGCGCTGCTGGCGAATCTGCAGCCAGGTCGCCGACTGCTCGACGCCCGGGTGCGTCACGGGCAGAAGCAGCAGATCGAATCCGAGCATCTTGGAGCGCTTCTCGAGCAGCGGGATCGGCTCCTTGCCGTAGGGCGAGTCGTGATAGACCAGGGCGATCTTCTTGCCCTTAAGCTTGGCCATGCCGCCCTCCTTCTTGCCCACGTGCTGGATCAGGATGTCAGCCGCGTCCCAGTAGGTGCCGCCGAGCGGGAAGTTCCAGGTGAACACCGAGCCGTCGACCGAGTCGGCCCGGCCGTAGCCCGCGGTGATCAGCGGAACCTTGTCGCGCGGCGCTTTGGGCGTGAGCGCGAACGTGATGCCGGTCGACAGCGGCTGCACGACGGTGGCGCCGGTCGGACCCTTGTTCTTCATGCGTTCATAGCACTCGACGCCGCGGGCAGTCGCGTAACCCGTCTCGCACTCCTCGAACGTGATCTTGACGCCATTGATGCCCCCGTCGCGGGCATCCAGCAACTTAAGGTAGTCGCTGTAGCCGTTGGCGAAGGGCACGCCGTTGGGCGCGTAGGGCCCCGTGCGGTACACCAGCTCGGGGAAGAACTGCTCCTTGGCCTGCGCGAATGCCGGCGCGCTCGCCGTGATCGAGATCACGGCAGCGACCGTTCCGACGGAGGCCGCCAGTAGTCTGGTTTTGGCTGCTAAGTTCATCTTCAATACCTCCTCTAGTATTGGCCGCGGTCGACAGGCCGCGGGCCGAAAGCATCTGACGCCGCACTCAGTGCGGGAACGGCCACAGACGCAGCTTCTCCTTGCCGATCGCCCACAGCCGGGCGAGCCCGTGCGGCTCGACGATCAGGAAGAACACGATCAGGGTCCCGAAGATCATCGACGCCAGGTGCGACGCCATCGCGGTCGAAAGCGGCGCCCCGACCCAGGCCGGCACGCGGTCGAGCGCGATCGGCAGCGCGATGATGAACAGCGCGCCGAAAAAACTGCCCGTGATGGATCCCATGCCGCCGATGATGATCATGAACAGCAGGTCGAGCGACATGTTGATGTTGAACGCGAGCGGCTCCCATGAGCCGAGATAGACGAATCCCCACAGCGCGCCCGCGACGCCTACATAGAACGAGCTCACCGCGAATGCGGTCAGCTTGGCATACACCGGGCGAATCCCGATCACCTCCGCGGCCACATCCATGTCGCGGATCGCCATCCAGGCGCGGCCGATGTGCCCACGCACCAGATTCCTCGCCAAAAGCGTGAACACTGTGACCACCGAGAGCAGGAAGAGGTACTTCTTGGCCGGAGAGTCAAGATGCCAGCCGAACAGGTTGAGCACCGGCGTCGAGACCGAGCCGGAGGACTCGTAGCCGGTGAACCACTTGACCCGGGCGAACATCCAGTCGATGAAGAATTGCGCCGCGAGCGTGGCCACCGCGAGGTACAAGCCCTTGATGCGCAGGCTCGGAATGCCGAATAGCATCCCGACCACCGCCGCGATCAGCCCGGCAAGCATCAGCGCGACCAGGAAGCTCAGGTTCGGCACGCGCAGCATCAGGTTGTACGCGGCATAGGCGCCCACCGACATGAAGGCCGCATGGCCGATGGAGATCTGCCCACAATAGCCGACCAGCAGGTTCAGCCCGATCGCCGCGAGCGCCATGATCAGGAACGGGTTCAGGATCGACAGGAACAGGTAGTTGCTGGCAAGGAAGGGCACGCCGACGAAAGCGAAGGCGAGCAGCGCCAGCATGAAGATCCGGTCCTGCCTGATCGGCAGCAGCGCCTCGTCCTGCCGATAGGTGCTCTTGAACTGCCCGTTTTCCCTGTAGAACATGCTTTAGGTCCGGAATCCCTAGACGCGATCGATGATGCGCTCGCCGAACAGGCCCTCGGGCCGCACCAGCAGGAACAGCAGCGCGAGCACGTACGCGAACCAGTTCTCGATGCCGCCTCCCGCGAGGTCGAACGTCCTGACCATCACCGGCCCGAGGAAGACTTCGGCCATCTTCTCGCCCACGCCGATGACCAGCCCGCCGATGATGGCGCCCGGGATCGAGGTAAAGCCGCCCAGGATCACGACCGGCAGCGCCTTGAGGGCCACCTGCGAGATGGAAAACTGCACCCCCAGCTTCGAGCCCCACATCATGCCGGCCACGACGGCGACCACTCCGGCCACCGACCAAACAATCACCCAGATGCGGTTCAGCGGAATGCCGACCGACTGCGCCGCTTGATGGTCGTCGGCGACCGCTCGCAAGGCGCGTCCGGTTGCGGTCTTCTGGAAGAACAGCGCGAGCGCCGCCACCAGCACCACCGCGACCACCGCCGCGGCCACATCGTCCTTGTTGATCAGAATGCCGCCCTGGAACACGTTGCGCAGGATCAGAACCGGCGCCTTGGACAAGCCGAGGTTGATCTCGTAGATATCGCTGCCCCACACCGACTGGCCGAAGCCGTCGAGAAAATACGACACGCCCAGGGTAGCCATCAGCAGCACGACGCCTTCCTGGTTGACCAGGGGCCGCAGAACCAGTCGCTCGATCACGATCGCCAGCAACACCATGATGCCGACACCGAGCAGCGCGGCCACCCAGAGCGGCATCACCTCGGCCATGCGCGCTACCGACAGGGCGGCAAACAGAACCATCGCGCCCTGAGCGAAGTTGAACACTCCCGAGGCCTTGAAGATCAGCACGAAGCCCAGCGCGACCAGCGAGTAGAGCACGCCCGCCATCAGCCCGCCGAGCAGCACCTCGACATAGAACCCCGGCGGACTCGCGCCGGTGGCGAGCGGCGCGGCGAGCCCGGCGAGGAGCGCCGCGGACAGGATGATGATGGGGAGATGTCTGTTCATGCCGCGAACGTCCGCTTCAGTGGCTCACCCCGAGGTAGGCGTCGATCACTGCCCGGGTGCCGCGCACCTCGTCCGGCGTGCCGTCGCCGATCTTCTTGCCGTAGTCGAGCACGATCACGCGGTCCGAAATGTCCATCACCACGCCCATGTCGTGCTCGATCAGCACGATCGTGGTGCCGAACTGGTCGTTGACGTCGAGGATGAAGCGGCACATGTCCTGCTTCTCCTCCACATTCATTCCGGCCATCGGCTCGTCTAGCAGCAGCAGGCGCGGCTCCATGGCGAGCGCCCGGCCGAGGTCGACACGCTTCTGCAGCCCGTACGGCAACCGTCCTACCAGCGTCTTGCGGTAGGCCTGGATCTCCAGAAAGTCGATGATTTGCTCCACCACGGCACGGTGCTCGAGCTCCTCCCGCTCGGCCCGCCCGAAGCGGATCGCCTGCGCGAGCAGACCCGCCTTCATGCGCAGGTTGCGCCCGGTCATAATGTTGTCGAGCACGTTCATGCCCTTGAACAGGGCAAGGTTCTGAAACGTGCGCGCGATCCCCTGCGCCGCGGCTTCGTGGGTATCGACGTCGTGGCGCGGCTGACCGAGAAACCGGATGGTGCCCTTCTGCGGGTGGTAGACGCCGTTGATGACGTTCAGCATCGAGCTCTTGCCGGCGCCATTCGGCCCGATGATCGCCCTGATTTCGTGCTCGCGGACGTCGAAGGAAACGTTAGTGAGGGCATTTACGCCGCCGAAGGACAGCGACACGTCCTCCACCGAAAGGAGAACCCCCCCGATCCGGCGCCCCTGTGCCGTCATCTCCTGCGCCTGCGGTTGAGCGCTCATGCCGCCTGCTTCGCCGCCGCAGGCGCGAAGGTCTTTGCGTCGCGGATCTTGAGATCGGCGCTGATGCTGCCGCTGCGACCGTCCTCGTACTTGACCTGGGCTTCGACGTGCACCGATTCGTCGCCCGCATACAGCGCCGCGACGAGCGGCGTGTACTTCTCGGCGATGAATCCGCGCCGGACCTTGCGGGTGCGGGTGAGCTCGCCATCGTCCGCATCGAGCTCCTTGTGAAGCACGAGAAAACGGTGGATCTGGCTGCCCGCAAGCTCCGTGTCCTGCGCAAGGTCTGCGTTCACCCGCCCGACACATTGGCCGATCAGCTCCCCGACGTCGTCGCGTGAGGCCAGATCGACGTAGCCCGTGTACGCCAGGCTGCGCTTCTCGGCCCAGTTGCCGACCGCTTCCATGTCGATGTTGACGAAGGCGCACACGCGGTCGCGCCCGTCGCCGAAAGTCACAGCCTCCTTGATGTAGGGGAAGAACTTGAGCTTGTTCTCGAGGTACTTGGGCGCGAACAGTGTGCCGTCGTTCAGCTTGCCCACGTCCTTGACCCGATCAATGATCTTCAGGTGGCCGTCGCCGTCGAAATAGCCGGCATCGCCGGTATGAAACCAGCCGTCCCGGTCTTTCGCCTCTGAGGTCGCCTGCGGGTTCTTGTAGTATTCCTTGAACAGCCCCGGCGAACGGATGAGCAGCTCGCGTTGCGGCGTGAACTTGAGCTCCACCCCGGGCACGGCCGGACCGACGGTATCAGGCTTGACCTGGCCATTCGGCTGCACGCAGACGAACACGGAGGTCTCGGTCGAGCCGTAGAGCTGCTTGAGGTTGATACCGATCGAACGGTAGAACTTGAAAAGGTCGGGCCCTATCGCCTCGCCTGCGGTATAGGCGACGCGCACCCGGCTCATGCCGAGCACGTTGCGCAACGGCCCGTAGACCAGCGCGTCGCCGAGCGCATAGCGCAGGCGGTCGCCCGCGCCGACCTTCTTGCCGTCGAGGATCGCGCCCCCGACGCGCTGCGCCACGTCCATGAAGTAGCGGTACATGACGCGCTTGAGGCGTCCCGCGTCCTCCATGCGGATCGATACCTGCGTCAGCAGCGCCTCGAGCACGCGCGGCGGCGCGAAGTAGTAGCTCGGGCCGATCTCGCGCATATCGGTCATCACCGTCTCCGCCGACTCGGGGCAGCAGATGCAATACCCGGTTGCGAACGGCTGGGCGTAGGAAAAGATGTTCTGCCCGATCCATGCCGGCGGCAGATAGGCGAGCACCACGTCGTGGTCGTTCAGTCCCTCCATCTCGGCCGCCGCGCGCGCGCGGTCGATCAGGGCGTGATGCGTGAGCACCACGCCTTTGGGCGTCGCAGTCGTGCCCGAGGTGAAAAACATCGCCGCCGGATCAGCGCCGGCGCCCTTGGCGATCTCGCGCTCGATGAAGTCCGGATCGCGCTTGAGCGCCTCGAGCCCGATCTCGCGCAGCTGGTCGCAGCTCGCCAGCTGCGGCTGAGCGTAATGGCGCAGGCCGCGTGGATCGTCGTAGTAGATGTGCGCGAGCCGCGGGCAATGGGGCAGGATTTCCAGCAGCTTATCGACCTGCTCCTGGTCCTCGGCCAGCGCGTGAGCGATCTCGGCGTTCTGGATCGGAAAGGCCATTTCGGCGGCGATTGCGTCCTGGTACAGGGGCACCGGCACCGCCCCCAGGCACTGCGCGGCGCACATGGCGGCGTAGATGCGCGGCCGGTTGTCGCCAATCAGAGCCATGTGGTCGCCGCGCTTGAGCCCCTGCTCCGCCAGGGCGCAGGCGAGGATCCGGACCTCTTCGGCAAAATGGCTCCAGCTCCAGGTCTGCCAAATGCCCAGATCCTTCTCCCGGATCGCCGGCCGCTCTCCGCGTACCGCTGCGTGGTGCAGCAACAGCTTAGGAAACGTGTCGAGCGCCCCGATGTCGGTCGCCATCGAGCCCCCTCCTCCAAATGAGCAACGCTTTCACCGGCCCTCCCCGGCCCGCGACCGCGATCGTATCCAATTCTTGCACAAGTATGACACGCCCGGCGGAAGCGCAGTCTAGCGGCAGGGCGTGCCGCAGGTTGTCTTTCCGGCGACAATTGCTCCGATGTTGACGCTCGCCCAATTCCTGGCCGATTCGGTATGGCCGCAGGCGCTCGAGCCGCAGGCGCTGGCGCAGGCACTGGGCGAGACGCTGGAGCGCAAGGTCGCCGCCGGGGGTTACGTCTGCCGCAAAGGCGCGCCAGTCGAGCACTGGGTAGGCGTGATCGAAGGCCTGGTGAAGATCTCCAGCGTCTCCCCCGAGGGCAAGGCGGTGACCTTTACGGGCGTGCGTGCCGGCGGCTGGTTCGGCGAGGGCTCGCTGCTGCGCCCGGACCCCTGGCGCTATGACGCCGTCGCCCTGCGCGACAGCCGCGTCGCGCTCGTTCCGCGCGCAACCTTCGAGCGACTGCTCGACAGCTCGATCGGCTTCAACCGCTTCCTGCTCGAGCAGCTCAACGAGCGGCTCGCGCAGTTCATCGCAATGGTCGAATACGACCGGCTGCTGGACCCGGACGCGCGCGTGGCGCGCTGCCTGGCGGCATTGTTCAATCCGCGCCTGTATCCGGGCTCGGGGCGCGAGCTGATGATCTCGCAGGAGGAGCTCGGCTACCTGTCGGGCGTCTCGCGCCAGCGCGTCAACCAGGCGCTGCAACGCTTGGGCGAAATGCGCCTACTGCGCGTGGACTACGGCAAGGTGACGGTGCTCGACCTCGCGGGGCTCAAGACATTCGAGGGCTGACGGGCAGCGCGCCCGAACTCGTGCGTATGGCGCCCGCCGCGGCCGTTGGCCCTCACGCCACGGCGACTCTAACGGAATTTACTTTGCGTCAATCCTGCCGCTCGACCTCAGGCGCTAACTCGCCGCCCGTTGACTAAGGTCAGCCTCCCGGAAGCTGTCGCGGCCAGCATGGCCTGAAAAGAGGCTGCGACAACTTCGCGGAAAATGATCATGGAAAAATCTCGAAAGATTGTTTACGGGTTGGCTTGGTTCGGGTTGGTATCGCTGCTGGCTGCATGCGGCGGCGGGGGTGGCGGTAGTTCGACGGCCTCTACCCCTTCGACTCCGGCCGATGGGATGACTGAGTGCGTTCCCGGCAGTGACGTCATCGGCGCTTGGAAGGTCGTTTCCAACAATCAGACGCTGGTTCCGGGTTCTACGGAGCTCAAATTCTTCAGCTACAACCAGCCGTCGATCAATTCCAGCGGCTTGTTGGTGTTTCGCGGCCGCGCCAGGGGCGCGACCGGCTCGGGGGGCTCTGGAGGTTCGGGAGGGATGAGTCGCGGAGTGTTTGCGGTCGATGCTTGCCAGCCATCGCCGAAACTGTACACGGTGGCTGAGACCGGCTCGTCAGTCCCGGCGCCGAACAATACCGACGCTACTTTCAACGAGTTTCCCTCGATCCCGCGCATCGACATGAACTCGGCTGTGATGGCCACCCGCGGCCAGTCCAGTCCGGTGTGGTCTCTGAGCGACGGCACCCGACTCGGCACGGCGGGCGTATATGTGGCCTCGGCCGCAGGACTGTCCACCGGCATCGGCCTGCTCGGCAGCGTGCCGGAATTCTTCTATATGCAGGTTCCCAACGCGAGCACTACGGGCTTGAAGTTTGACCAGTTTCCCGGCTCCCCCGCGGTGAGCGACGGCAAGTACCTTGCCTTCAAGGGCAACTTTACCGATGGAATCACGTCCAGGACGGGGGTCTATTACCGCGATCTAAGCGTGAGCAACTCGCCTGTCCACGTTATCGCGGACAGCAGCATGCTCATCCCGGGGAGCGCGACCGCGTTCGGCTCCACCGCGCCGCCGAGCGCGGCAAACGGCAAAGTGGCGTTCGTCGGCCTCGATAACGAAGACGCGCCGACCGCGGGCGGCCTGTACATCGCTCCGTTGGCGGATAACCCGGCGCTTACCCCGCTGGTGCAGATTGGCCTGACGGTAGTGACCGACAGTGCGGGCAATCCCGTGACCAGCGATCATCCTACTTTCACCGCGCTTGGCGAGGGGCTCGCCTTCGATGGCCGCTACATCGCGTTCTGGGGTGCCTGGGGCACGGACATGCGCGAGATCACGCTGACCTGCCCGGAAGACGGCAACGCCGACCTCGTCGCCGCCTGCCAAGAGCAGTATCCGCCGAGCGGAGTCACGACGAAGTCGGTGCCGGTCAACCAGGGAATGTTCCTGTACGACACGGTGCAGAACAAGCTCCGGATGGTCGCCCGAGCCGGAAGCGGCGAGCAATTCCAGGACTTCCTGTTCTGGGTATTCTCGGGCGCCGCGGGCGGCTCCGGGGAGTCGGGTGCGACGGACGCCGAGCCGCCGCGCTGGCGCGCCTCCGCTTTCGCTGCTGTGGATGGAACTCGCGGGGTGATTTTCAAGGGCATGTTGACGCCCGCGGAAACCGTTACTACGCCGAGCTCCGGAATCTACGGAGCAGCGTTTGTGGGCAACGCCCTGGGTGCGGTGTTCAAGATCGTGGAGATCGGCGATAGCATCGCTGCTCTGGATTCGGCGGCGCCTGCCGACTCGACCATCGGCTCCCTGGGAATCGAGCGGGAGTCCCTGCGGAGCGGCTGGCTAACCATCACAATCGCGTCGGCTGAGACCGAGACGGAAAGCGAGGAAGCCGAGGTCGTAGGCTGGGCCGGGATCTACACCACTTACGTACCGGGCGCCTTCCACGTCAGAGCCGCTGTCGCGCCGGCCACGGTCGGCACGCTCATCCTTGGCAACTAGCGCGCTTGCTACATGCTGCGCCGGTACTGGCCGCCGACTTCGAACAGGGCATGCGTGATCTGACCCAGCGAGCAGACCCGCACCGCGTCAACCAGTACTTCGAACACGTTTTCGTCGCGGATCACCGCCTGCTGCAGCCGCTCGAGCGTCGCCGGCGCATGCTTGGCGTGTTTCCTGTGGAAATCTCGCAGGCGTTTGAGTTGCGACTGTTTCTCTTCTTCAGTCGAGCGGATCAGCTCGAGCTTGGCCGGCGCCGCGTCGCCGTGCGGATTGCGGAAGGTGTTCACGCCGACGATCGGATAGGAACCATCGTGCTTCTTGTGCTCGTAGTAGAGTGACTCCTCTTGGATCTTGCCGCGCTGGTAGCCGGTCTCCATCGCACCCAGCACGCCTCCGCGTGCCGAGATCGCCTCGAACTCCTTCAACACCGCCTCTTCCACCAGGTCGGTCAGCTCGTCGATGATGAACGAGCCCTGGTTCGGGTTTTCGTTCTTCGCCACACCCCATTCCTTGTTCAGGATCAGCTGGATCGCCATCGCGCGCCGCACCGAGTCCTCGGTCGGGGTGGTGATTGCCTCGTCGTAAGCGTTGGTGTGCAGCGAATTCGTATTGTCGTAAGTCGAGATCAGCGCCTGCAGCGTGGTGCGGATGTCGTTGAACGCGATCTCCTGCGCGTGCAGCGACCGGCCCGAGGTCTGCGAGTGGAACTTCAGCTTCTGGCTGCGTTCGTTCGCGCCGTAGCGGTTCTTCATCGCCACCGCCCAAATGCGCCGCGCCACGCGCCCGAGCACCGCGTACTCTGGGTCCATGCCGTAGCTGAAGAAGAACGAGAGGTTCGGTGCGAAATCGTCGATGTGCATCCCGCGCCCGAGGTAAACCTCGACGAAGGTGAAACCGTTGGCGAGCGTAAAGGCGAGCTGGCTGATGGGATTCGCCCCCGCCTCGGCGATGTGGTAGCCCGAGATCGACACCGAGTAGAAGTTCTTCACCGCGTTGTGGATGAAGAACTGCTGGATGTCGCCCATCACGTTGAGCGAGAACTCGGTGGAATAGATGCAGGTGTTCTGCCCCTGGTCCTCCTTCAGAATGTCGGCCTGCACCGTGCCGCGCACCGTGGCAAGGGTCCATTCGCGGATCTTCTGCGCCTCGTCCTCGGTCGGCTCGCGGCCGTTCTCGCTACAGAACCTGTCCACCTGCTGGTCGATCGCGGTGTTGAAGAACATCGCCAGGATGGTCGGTGCCGGGCCGTTGATGGTCATCGACACCGAGGTATTGGGGGCGCAAAGGTCGAAGCCGCTGTAGAGGACCTTCATGTCCTCCAGCGTCGCGATCGAAACTCCGGAGTTGCCGACCTTGCCGTAGATGTCGGGGCGTTCGTCGGGGTCGAAGCCGTAGAGCGTTACCGAATCGAACGCGGTCGACAGGCGCTTGGCGGGCATGTCCTTGGACAGCAGGCGGAAGCGCTTGTTGGTGCGGAACGCGTCGCCTTCGCCGGCGAACATGCGCGTCGGATCCTCGTTCTCGCGCTTGAACGCGAACACGCCGGCGGTAAACGGAAACGACCCGGGCACGTTCTCGCGCATCTGCCAACTTAGGATCTCGCCGTGGTCTTCGTAGCGCGGCAGAGCGACTTTGGGCACCTTGGTGCCGGACAGAGTGGTATGCGTAAGCCGCGTCCGGATCTCGCGCCCGCGGATCTTCACCACATATTCGTCGCCCGAATAGGCCTTGATCGTCTCGGGCCACATCTCGATCAGTTTGCGGGCGCGCTCATCGAGCGCGGAGTTCTTCTCGTTGATCAGGGAATCGAGCTCGCGCGCCTCCTTGCCGGCCTTGAGCAGCATGGCCTTGGCCGCGATCAGTTGCTGGCGTTCGCGCGCAAGTCCCGCCTGCTCGCGCGCATGAACGTGATATCCACGCACCGACTCCGCGATCTCGGCCAGGTAGCGCTGGCGCTTGGGCGGTATCACCACGTGCACGCTCGAGGAGACTTTCGATTCGATCTTCGGCAGCGCACCCGGCTGGAGTAAAAGGCCCTTGTCCGCGAGCCTCGCCGCCATCGCCTGGTAAAGCGCGGTGACGCCGTCGTCGTTGAAGCGCGAGGCGACGGTGCCGAACACCGGCATGTCCTCGGGGGAGGCCTTGAACGCCTCGCGGTTGCGCTGCACCTGTTTCCTGACGTCGCGCAGCGCATCCTCGGCGCCCTTGCGGTCGAACTTGTTGATCGCAACGAAGTCGGCGAAATCGAGCATGTCGATCTTCTCGAGCTGGCTCGCGGCGCCGAACTCCGGCGTCATGACATACAGGGAAACGTCGACGTGCGGCACGATCGCGGCATCGCCCTGCCCGATACCGGAGGTCTCCACCAGCACGAGGTCGAAGCCCGCCGCACGGCACGCCGAGACCGCCTCGGGCAGCGCGGCGGCGATCTCCGCGCCCGAGGCGCGCGTGGCGAGCGAGCGCATGAAGACCTGCTTGCCGTGGATGGCGTTCATGCGGATGCGGTCCCCGAGCAGCGCGCCGCCGGTTTTCCTGCGCGAGGGGTCGACCGCGACGATCGCGATCTTGAGGCGGTCCGACTGATCGAGCCGGAAGCGGCGCACCAGCTCGTCGGTCAGCGAGCTCTTGCCGGCGCCGCCGGTGCCGGTGACACCGAGCACGGGGGCTGGCCTCGCCTTGGCGGCTCTCAGAAGATCTTTCTTCAGGTTTTCGTCGAAAGAGCCCAATTCAAGCGCGGTAATGACCTGCGCCAGCGCCCTGCGGTCGCCGGCCTCGAGCGCCTTGAGGTTCTTGGGAGCGTATTGCGACGGATCGAAGTCGCAGCGCGCCAGCATGTCGTTGATCATGCCCTGCAGCCCCATCTTCTGCCCGTCCTCGGGCGAGTAGATGCGCGCCACGCCGTAGTCGTGCAGGGCCTGGATTTCGTCGGGCACGATCACCCCGCCGCCCCCGCCGAACACCTTGATGTGCTCGCCGCCTCGCTGCCTGAGCAGGTCGATCATGTACCTGAAATACTCGATATGCCCGCCCTGGTAGGACGACACCGCGATGCCCTGAACGTCTTCCTCGAGCGCCGCGCTGACTACGTCCTCGACCGAGCGGTTGTGGCCGAGATGGATCACCTCAGCGCCAGAGGCCTGCAAGATGCGGCGCATGATGTTGATCGACGCGTCGTGGCCGTCGAACAGGCTCGCGGCGGTGACGAAGCGGATCTTGTGCTTGGCCTTGTAGGCCAGGTTGCTCGACTCGGACAGGTCGGTCATCGGTGCCTCCGGGGACCGCCAGCCTAATTAACGTTTACGTAAACGTCAACATCGTCCGGCCGCGGTCGAGGGGAGCGAATCCCTCCGCCGCGAGTATAGCCAAGGCGGCAGGGCTCAGATATCGGACAGCGGCTTGCCGTGAGCCTCTTTGTCGCTCACCTGCATCGTCGCAATCAGCTCGTTGAGCCGTCTGCGCAGCGCGGCGACGCTCGCCGGCGGCAAGTCCTGCAGGCCCTGTTGCAGTACGCCTCTCAACGGACGCGGCGCCTTGGCGAGCACCGCCTGCCCCTTTGCGGTCAGGTACAACTGCACCCTGCGGTGGTCCATCTCGCCGCGCGCGCGATGCACCAGCTTGAGCTCCTCAAGGCGCGCCAACAGGTTGCTTGCAGTCGAGGGGTGAATGGCCAGCTCGTGCGCGAGATCGCCGGGGGCAAGCCCACGCGTGGCGGCAATGCGTTCCATGGCCCACAACTGCGCGCCGCTCACCCCGCAGCGATGCTCCACGAACTGGTAGTGCTGCTTGATCGCCCGCAGCACGATGCGGAACTGGCGCAGGACATCGAGCATCTGCTCCTGCCTGGCCGCCGGGGCAGGAGTGCCAGTCGCACGCCTGTGCGGGGTGACGCGTGAGTCCATAATTTTCATATTTTAATCCCGCTAGAGAATGGGACGCACAATACGATTGCGCAAAATAGTTTTGTAGCATACGATCTGGCCGCACACCTGCTGCGGCGAACGGGTGCCGAGGCGGTCCGGGGGCGCCAGCCCCCACGACCGCCGAAGCAAGAGGACCGGGGTGGGTGACAGCAGCTGTGGCCATGGACGCGTTCCCCGGCCGCAAAATTTAAGGGGCCGCGAGAGCGTGCCCCTTTTTCTTTTCCCGCGCTAGGCTTCGAGCCTGTCGGCCACCAGCTCGACCAGGCTCTGCATCGACTTGTCCCACTTGTAGTAGGCGGCACCGTCGTCGAAGCTCAAGCGGCAGTTGGCGCAGCTGGTGGCGAGCAGCTCGGCGCCGGTAGCGTCGATCTCCTCCATCTTGATGCGGAACGCGCCGCGGCGCAGCGCATCGGCGCGCTGGATCGCCACCACCCCGCCTCCGCCTCCGCAACACCAGGCCGCGTCGGCGTGGTCGCCCATTTCTCGCAGCTCGACGCCAAGCGCGTCGAGCACATCGCGCGGCGCCCCCGAGGCGCCGCCGCGGCGCGATACCTGGCATGGATCGTGGAAAGTGAGCGACTTCGCGAGCGGCTTGAGCCGCAGCAGGCCTTTGCCGGCCAACGAGGCGAGGTACTCGGAGATGTGCAGCACCTCGAACAGAAGCGGCGCGCCGTGCACGTTGGCGCCCTCCCACCTGAGCGCGCCGTAGGCGTGCCCGCATTCGGGCAACACCACGGTCTTCGCCTTGCACGCGATCGCCGCGTCGATGATGCGCTCGCTCAAGTCGTGCTGCCAGTCTCGGTTGCCCGACAGCATGCCGAAGTTGGTAGCCTCATAGCCCCTGGTCGAAACGGTCCATTTCTCTCCGGCATGCTCGAGCACCTTCGCCATCGCGACCAAGGAGTGCGGGTACTTCATGATCTCGACCGACGAAAACGTCACCAGCACGTCGGCCTGCGGCAGATCGAGCGGGATCTTCACGCCGTGCTCTTCCTCCAGCCAGTCGATGCGTTCCCTGAGCACCTTCGGCGTCGCCCCGAGCGGGCTCATCTCGTTCTCGGCGCGCTCGGCCGCGGCGCGCAGGTCCTCGGGAACGAGGCCGGCGGCGAACATGCCGTGGCGCGCGCGCGAGATGAGCGCCGCGATGTCGATCCCCATCGGGCACACCAGCGTGCAGCGCCCGCACATCGTGCACGCGTCGTAGACCAGCTCTTGCCAGGATTCGAGCTCGTCCAGCGTGACCTCCTTCTCGGCGCCGAGCAGGCGCGCGAGCGGCGCCCAGGGCGCGGTGGTGCGCCGGTAAGCGTGCAGGAACGGCTCGAGCTTGTTGATCGGGGTGTACTTCGGATCGAGCGTCGAGGTGTAGAAGTGGCAGGCTTGGGCGCAGTGCCCGCAGCGGATGCACGCGTCCATGTGCACCGCGGCCTCGCGCGTGAAGTCGTGCACGAAGGCATTCATCGCGGCCGCGACGCGCTCCGGCGCCGGGCGGGTGCTTTCGAGACTCATGGCATCGCTCCCCGGCGCCCGTACTTGACGCCCGTTATCCCGCGCGACCAGAAGGCCAGCCCCGCGTGCATCAGCTTGCCGAACGGGAACCACAGCAGGAATAGCTCGACCGTCAGCAGATGCACCGCGATATAGGTCTGATTGAAACCGCCGACCGAGGTGTCGAACGCGGCCATGCCGGTGGCCACTGGCAGAAAGATCACCAGCCAGCTGAAGTAATCGTCGAAACGCGACAGCAGGCGCTTCACCGGGTCGGTCAGCCGCAGCATGAGCGCGATCAGCAGCGCGAACATCGTGACGCCGCCGGCGAAGTAGGTCACCGGTGCGGGAAGCGCCGGCCAGCCCACTCCGATCAGCTTGCGGATGAACTCGATGTGCGGCAGGTATGCAAACACGATCACCGCCAGGCCCACGTGATACAGGTAGCCGATGAAGACCGAGAAACCGATCCGCGCGCCGAAACGAGGGTGCGGCCAGAAGCGCCGCAGAATGCCGTGAAGTGCGCCGGCCGCTGCGGCATCGACGCGCGGCGCCGAGAGATCGGGCGGCGCCGGCCGCGTCGCGAGGCGGAAGATCCGCCAAAGCGTGCCGAGCAGAAAGACGGTCAGCGCCACCGTAAGCGCGGGACCGCGTGCAAATTCGAGCAGGGTCATGGAACTCTCCTTCAGCCGGTGCTGATATGCTCGCCGATGCGGCCTGCGTCGATTTGATCGAAGTCAAGAACCATCAGGTTTCGTCCCGATGAGCACCGAAATCGAACCCCCGCGCCGAAGCGCGCTCGAGTTCTTCGACCGCCAATTCCGCAAACAGGCTGAGGCGGGCGACTATGCGCTGAACCCCTTCGAGCGCGCGGCCCTGCCGCATCTGCGGGGCGACGTGCTCGACCTGGGCTGCGGGCTGGGCAACCTTGCGCTCGCGGCCGCCGAGCGCGGCTACCGCGTCATCGCGCTCGACTCAAGCACAACCGCGATCGTCGACCTCACGCGCCGCGCAGGCGCGCGCGGCCTTGCGCTCGAGGCACACTGCGCGGACCTGCGCCACTACGTGCCGGCGCGGGACTACGATTGCGTGGTGTCGATCGGCCTGCTGATGTTCTTCACATGTGCCGACGCGCGCGGGCTGCTGGCACGCCTGCGCGAAGCCGTGCGGCCAGGCGGCGTCGCGGCGGTCAACGTGCTGATCGAAGGCACGACCTATATGGACATGTTCGATCCCGAGGCCTACTGCCTGTTCGGCCGCGACGAACTGCGCGAGGCATTCGCCGGGTGGGACATCCAGCTATCGAGCCACGAGGACTTCCCCGCTCCGGGCGGAACCCTCAAGCGCTTTCACACTTTTATCGCGCGCCGCAGGCTCACGGCCTCTGCAGGGACTCGATGATCGGGCAGCGGCGCGCGCCGCGTCGATCGCACTGAGCAATGAGCGAGCGCAACGCGGTGCGCATGCGTGCGAGATCAGCCAGGCGCGTCTCTACCACGGAGAGCTTGTTCGCCGCGAGAGAACGGGCATCGCGGCAGTTAGGCGTCTCGCCCAGCCGGAGCAGCGTTTTCACTTCTTCCAGCGTAAAACCCAGCTCCTGCGCACGGCGGATGAACCCGAGGCGCGCGATCGTATCGGCGCCGTAGCGGCGCACGCTACCCGCGGGGCGCGGCGGCTCCGGAAGCAACCCCCGACGCTGGTAGTAGCGGATCGTTTCGACGTGAACACCCGAAGCCCGCGCCAGCCTGCCGATGGTCATCAGCGTCATGCAAGTTCCTCGCGTCGGGAGCAGCTTGACTCCGTACCTTGCTACGGAGTGTAGCTTGGCGCAAGCATGAATCGTCCCGCTCCCGAAACGGCGTCGATACTGGCCGGCGCCGCCGCTGCGCTCGGCGCCTCGAGCTGCTGCGTCATGCCGCTCGCGCTGGTCACGCTCGGCGTCGGCAGCGCCTGGCTCGCCCGCCTGCGCGCGATCGAGGCCTTCTACCCCGAATTCGTGGGCCTCGGGATTGCCGCCTTCGCCTTCGCATTCTGGCGCCTCTACCTGCGCCCCGCGCCCTGCGAGCCGGGCGAAGCTTGCGCCAATCCGTCTGTGCGCCGGCGCCAGCGGATCGCCTTCTGGGCCACCTTGATCGCCGCCCACGCCCTGATCCTGTTTCCGTTCGCTTATGCGTACTGGACTGCTTGAACGGACCGTAATGGGTCTTGCCGCGACGCTGATCGTCACCTTCGGCGTGGCCGCGGGCGAGCCGAAGCACGTCGTGCTCGACGTGCCGGACATGACCTGCCCGCTCTGCCCGCTCACCATCGAGAAGACGCTCGAACGTGTCCCGGGGGTGATATCGGCGAACGCAAGCCTCGACACGAAGCGCGCCGAGGTGACCTATGAACCCCACAAGGTCGCCCCTGCAGCGCTCGTTCGCGCGGTCGACGCGGCGGGCTATCACGCCTCGGTCGAGCGACGATGAATGTCTTTGCGCCGGTTTTTGAAAGCGCCCTGACCTGCCCGGCCTGCGGCCGCGCCAGCGTCGAGCGAATGCCGACGGACGCCTGCCTGTTCTTCTGGAACTGCCCTTCGTGCGGCGCGCGGGTCAGGCCGAAGCAAAGTGACTGCTGCGTGTTCTGCAGCTACGGCAGCGTGCCCTGCCCGCCCGTCCAGGCCGCGCGCAACGAGTAAGCTGCTAGCGCTCCGCTGCGCCGGCTGGCACGGAATAATGGAAAGGGCGGCTCAGGCCGCGATCAGCCACTGTTCGATCTTCTCGCGCGCGGGCACGCCGCCTGCGTGCACCACTTTGCCATCTATCACCACGCCAGGCGTGCTCATGACGCCGTAGCCTACGATCGCCTTGAGGTCTTTGACTTCCTCCAGTCGGACCTCGACGCCTTTCGCTTTAGCCGCATCTTCGATCAGCTTGAGCGTACGCTTGCAGTTGGCGCAGCCGCTGCCGAGCACCTTGATCTCTTTCATGGCGCTTCCTTTCGTTACAAGATCAGATTGAACACGTAGCCCACCAGCAGGATGCCGGCGGCGACAACGCCCGCGAAGACCGCGATGAGGCGAGGCTTCAACACCTTGCGCAGGATGATCATCTCTGGCGCGGATAGTGCGATCACGCTCATCATGAAGGCGAGCACAGTGCCCAGAGCAGCGCCCTTGCCGAGCAGCGCCTGGACGATCGGGATGATGCCCGCCGCGTTGGTGTACATCGGCACGCCGATAGCCACCGCCGCCGGCACCGACCACCATGGTGCGTCCTTGCCCATGATCGAGGCCATGAAGTCCTCGGGCACGTAGCCGTGAATGACGGCGCCCAGCGCGATGCCGACGATCACATAAGGCCAGACCTTGCCGACGATTTCCCTGACGTGATGCGCGCCGGTGCCGAAGCGCTCCGGCCAGTTCATCGCCTCTCCCGCCGAGTGCGCGGCTTCGCCGCCGAGAATCGCCCGCACCCAGTCTTCCAGGTGACGCTCCATTTTCAACTGGCCGATGGCGAAGCCGGCGACGACTGCGACGAGCAGCCCAAGGCCCAGATAGAGCGCCGCAACCTTCCAGCCGAACAGGCCGAAGAGCAGGACGAGCGCCACCTCGTTGACCATCGGCGCCGAGATGAGAAAGGAGAAGGTCACGCCGAGCGGCACACCTGCCGAGAGCAGTCCGATGAAGAGCGGCACGGCGGAGCAGGAGCAGAACGGCGTGACGACACCGAGGCCCGCGGCCATGACATTGCCCGCGCCCAGACGGCGGCCGGAAAGCAGGGCCCGGGTGCGCTCCGGAGAAAAGAAGGTCTGGATGACACCGATCACGAACACAATGCCGATAAGCAGGAGCAGCACTTTCGGGGTGTCGTAGAGGAAGAAATGCAGCGCCTCGCCCAGGCGGGTGTCGCGCGACAACGCCAACACTCCGACGACACTGTCGGCGAAATCGGGGAGCCGGCCGTAGACAAATGCCCACAGAACGGCCACGAAAACCAGCCCGGTGAGCCAGCGGCGGGTCGGGTTCGAGCTAACGAAGTATTCGGCCCGGTGCGACATGCTGTCCAGTCTGGCACCTGCGTCCGATGCGAGCTTGACGCCCGTCAAACGCGGGGTTGGGGCGCGCCGCGCGAGTACCAGCTATCGGTTGCATTGACGACCTTCACCACCGTAAGCATTACCGGCACCTCGACCAGCACGCCGACCACGGTAGCGAGCGCGGCACCCGATTCGAAGCCGAACAGGCTGATCGCCGCGGCGACCGCCAGCTCGAAGAAGTTGCTCGCGCCGATCAGCGCCGAGGGGCAGGCCACGCTGTGCTTCTCGCCGAGAGCTCGGTTGGCGAGATAGGCGAGGCCGGAATTGAAGAACACCTGGATCAGGATCGGCACCGCGAGCAGCGCGATGACGAGCGGCTGCGCGATGATCGCGTCGCCCTGGAATGCGAACAGCAGCACGAGGGTAGCGAGCAGGGCGAGCGTGGACCACGGTTGCAGGCGCCCGAGCAGGCGCCGCAGGGCACCCTCGCCGCCGCGCGCGAGCATGCGCCGGCGCACGAGCTGCGCCGCGATGACCGGCACGACGATGTAGAGCACCACCGAGGTGAACAGCGTTTCCCACGGCACACTGATCGCCGAGATGCCGAGCAGCAGGCCGACGATCGGCGCGAACGCGAACACCATGATGGTGTCGTTGAGCGCCACCTGCGAGAGCGTGAACAGCGGATCGCCGTTGGAGAGCCGGCTCCAGACGAACACCATCGCGGTGCACGGCGCGGCGGCGAGCAGAATCAGGCCGGCGATGTAGCTGTCGATCTGGTCCGCGGGCAGCCAGGGTGCGAACAGGTGGCGGATGAAGATCCAGCCGAGCAGCGCCATCGAGAACGGCTTCACCAGCCAGTTCACCGCCAGCGTGACGCCGATGCCGCGCAGGTGCTCCCTGATCCGGTGCAGGGCGCCGAAGTCGACCCGAATCAGCATCGGGATGATCATCACCCAGATGAGGAGACCGACCGGGATGTTCACCTGCGCGAGCTCCATCCGGCCGAGCGCGTGCACCGGGCCGGGGATCTGCTGGCCCAGGATCACGCCGGCGACGATACATAGCGCGACCCAAAGCGTGAGCCAGCGCTCGAAGAAGCCCATCGCTATTCGGTCTTCGCTTCGCTGCCGGCCTTTCCGATCTCTTTCACCTTGGAGTGCAGCGCGGTCCGCTCGAGCAAATCGGGTCGCAAGCTGGCGAACAGCCGCACCCGGGTGCCGAGTGTGCGGAAGACGTTTAGAAACGCGCGACGCTTTTCGTCGTCCGTGCCCTGCACGGCGGCGGGATCCTCGACGCCCCAGTGCGCCGTCATCGGCTGACCGGGCCAGAACGGGCAGGCCTCGCCGGCGGCCTGGTCGCAAACCGTGAACACGAAGTCGAGTCGGGGTGCGCCGGGTGCCGCGAACTCGTCCCAGCTCTTGCTGCGCAAGCCTTCTACCGGAAGCCCGTTCCGGCGCAACAGCTCGATCGAGAAGGGGTTCACCTCGTCGGCCGGGTGGCTGCCCGCGCTGTAGGCGCGAAACCGTCCCGCGCCGTAGTGGTTGAGCAAGGCCTCGGCGAGGATCGAGCGCGCCGAGTTGCCGCTGCACAGAAACAGAACGTTGTGTGGCTTCACGCCGGCTCCCGCAGCGTCGGCGCGCAACATGCGCCCGTCTGCTCCACGTTCGCCCGCGATCCGGTATCGGCGCCGAACACCGGGATCGAGTCAAGCGTGTGAAACGACTCCCAGGCGATGCCCTGCGGGTCGAGGGTCCAGTACTTGTCGCTCTTCGCGTAGCAGCATGAGGCGTTTTTCTGCGGCAGCACCGCGACGTCGGCCTGCGCGAGCCGCGCGCCGAGCTGCTCCAGCTCGGCATCGTCCTCGGCCTGGATACCGAGGTGGTCGAGGCCCGCCTTCTTGCCGCGCGTCGAGATCGCGAAGTTCACGCGTGGATCCTCGAGCTGCCACTTGGCATAGTCGGCGTGACGCACGCTGGGCTCGGCGGCGAACAGCGCGGAGTAGAAGCGTATGCTTTTTTCGAGGTCGCTGACCCCGAGGTGGACGTGCAGACGTTTCATGAGACTTTCCTTTTCGCGACTTTCACGGGTTGGGGGACAGGGGTGCAGGACGCTCCGCCGCAGCAGTTGTCGGTGAGGAAACCCAGGAGCGCGTTCATGCGCTCGAAGTCGGCCGAATAGATGACGAAGCGCCCCTGCGTGCGCGAGACGAGCAGCCCGGTGCGCGTGAGCTGCGCGAGGTGGAACGACGCCGTCGCGGCGGGCAACCCGAGCCGGGCGCTGATCTCGCCCGCAGGCAGTCCGGCAGGCCCCGCCTCGACCAGCATGCGGAACACCGCGAGCCGCGTTTCCTGCGCCAACGCACCGAGCGCTTCGACCACCTGCTTCGTTTCCATAGTTCCAATAATATGGAAATATAGGCCGGACGTCAAGTCCGCGCAGCTCGCTCAGGAGCGCCGCATCACCCTATCTTGGCCAGGCCGGGAAACGTCTCCAGCAACCAGTAGCTGAACGCGGTCAGCTCGCCGGTCATGATCGCGATGCCCATGACCACCATTGCCAACGCGGCAACCGTTTGCAGCGAGCGCCCCGCCAAACGCAGCCGCTTCCAGCGCCCGGTCATCTCGTGCAGGAACAGCGCCGAGAGAAGGAACGGCACGCCGAGGCCGATCGAGTAGGCGCCAAGCAGCTTGATTCCGGCGGCGCTCGAGTCCGCGACCGCCGCGACTGTGAGGATCGCGCCCAGGATCGGGCCGATGCAGGGGCTCCAGCCGAAGGCGAAGGCCAGTCCCAGCGCAAAGGCCGAAAGCGGATTTCCGGCGACCCCCTCGACATGGAAGTGAAACCCGCGCTGCAGGAACGGCACCCGGCCCAAGCCGATGAGCATCAGCACGCCGAACACCGTCACCAGGGCCCCGCCGACGATGCCCGCCTCGTAGCGGTACTGCAGCAGGATCCTGCCCAGGAGCGAGGCGCTCGCGCCGAGTGCGATGAAGACAGCAGAAAAGCCGAGGATGAAACAGCCGCTCAGCAGCGCCGCCGAGGCGCGCGAGCGGGGGTCCGTGGGGGCATCGCGCGTGTGCCGGTGCAGCGACTGGCCAGCGACGTAGGAAAGGTATGCCGGCACCAGCGGCAGCACGCACGGAGACAGGAACGAAATCAGCCCCGCAGCGAAAGCGGTCATCAATCCGAGGCTCGCCAAGTCGCTCACTCTCGCAGTTTCTCGACCAAAGGCGTTATGGTTTCCTCAAGCGCCTTCGGCGTCAACACGCCGATATGCTTGTACGCAATGCGCCCTTCGCGGTCGACAATGAAGGTCTCCGGCACGCCGTACACGCCCCAGTCGATACCCACTCTGCCGTTCAAGTCCGCACCGGTCCGGACATAGGGATCGCCGAGCTCGTTCAGCCAGCGCTCGGCGTCCTGCGGCCGGTCCTTGTAGTTGAGGCCATGAATCGGAACCACCTTGTCGCGCGAAAGACGAACGAGCAGTGGATGCTCCACGCGGCACTCGGTGCACCACGACGCGAACACGTTGACCAGCGACACCTCGCCCTTGAGATTCCGGCTCGCAAGCCCGAGTGTCCGACCCCTCACCGGGGGCAGGTCGAACTGGGGCACAGGCTTGCCGATCAGGGGTGAGGGCACCAACCTCGGGTCGAGCCCGAGCCCGATTGCGAACAGAACGGCCAGCGCGATGAATACGAGCAGCGGAATAAGGAACGCCGGGCGCGCGCCGTGTCTCCTCTGTGCGATCTCGTCCCCGGCAACCATCAGTCGACTCCCAAGCTCAGCGTGACGTCTTGTCGAGTAACTCCCGGATTTCCGCCACAGAGGCCGCGCTGTTAACGCAATAAATCGGCCGGCCAGCGCGCTATGCGCTCAGATCGCGCTTTCTGCTCTCGAACTCCTCGCGGTCGATCTCGCCGCGCGCATAACGCTCGGCGAGAATGTCTCTTGCCCCGCCGGCGCGCCGTCCGCCCGCCGCGCCGCCGAACAGCCACCTGACGAGCAGCGCGATGCCGAGGATCAGGAGCCCCCACCACAACAGCATCGGCACAACACCGAGTATGCCGCCCGTCCCCGATCCCCAACCCATACCGCCGAAACCCATACCCATTGCCGAGTCCTTTTCGAGTAAAGCTGCGATGGCCCGCGCTACGCCGCGGCAGTGGCGGGATAGCCCGCATCGGCCAGCGCCTTGGTAAAGGCGCCTACGCCGCTTTGGCTGTCCACTTCTACGCGCTTGCTCGCCAGGTCCACGTTAACGGTCGCGTTCGGGTCGACCGACTTCACGGCTTTCGTGACGACGCCGACGCAATGGTTGCAGGTCATGTCCTTGACGGTCAGTTCGATCATGGCGGTTCTCCCACGACGGGTTGAAGATAGTTGTGACCCTAAACCTTCCGATAATGGAAAGGTCAAGCGCGCACGTCTGGCGCCACGAGGATTCCCGACGAAAGATTCAAATCGCAAATTCCGGCCTCAAGGCGTCAGGTCCAGGATCAGCGAGGCCAAGTGCTTCGACTGCCGTGGACTCGCCAGCCCGCCCGGCATCGGCGGATAGCCGGGCCAGCCTCCGGCCTCTCCATAGCTGATCACGCCGGCGAGCCCGGCCGCGGCATTCGACTGGCCGCGGTATCGCTGGGCGATATCCATGAAGGCGGGAGCCGCGGCACGTCCGGAAAAGCGGTGACAGCTCATGCACGACAGGCGATTGGACTCAATGTAGGACGAGAGCTTGTCCCATTGCGAGTTGTCACCGCTGCCCTGGCCACGCGCGCTGCCGGGCGCGCCGTATCCGCCCATCATGCCGCCGCCCATCATTCCGCCACCCATCGATCCAGGTCCATATCCACCTGGTCCGCCCATGCCCTGTGAAACCGCCGCCAGCGGGGTTGCCAGCCCGATGCCGAGCGCGAGCGCCCACCGTGCAATGCCGCGCGAACGAGTACGTGTCATGCCAAGCCTCCGTAGTGACGACATTTATCAGCCATGGCACCCGTTCGTGCCGTCGGGTGCACCGGGGGCAATCTTGCGCACGCGAAGCCGCAGGCCGTCGACGCCGATGACCTTCACCCGGTCGCCTTCGCGCAGCGCCTCCGCCGCCCATGCGGACCAGAGCTCGCTGTTCACCCAGACCGAAACGATATCGTCGTGCACGCCCCGCACGCGACCAAGCGCGTTCAACATCGCCTCGATCCCGGTCATCGCCGGCCGCCGTGCGCCCTTCATCAGGTATGCGTACAAGAGCACCGTCACGGCAATGAGCACGCCGAACACCGGCACCGCGAGCGGCAGCGGCAGGAACCAGAACGCCGACAACGCCAGCAGTGGTAGGCCGATCAGGATCAGATGGCACATGACCGGCCTTGCCGCCTATCCCGGCAGTCGCGTCATTGCTGCGCGCCCCAGCCCTGCCTGAGCTGCTCGCGCTGCTTTTTGGTGAGCACGGCGTCGAACTTCTTCTGCGCATCGACCCACGTCTGGGAAATCGCCTCGTGCATCTTGTTCATGACTTCCCACTGCGAGTTCCATGCCTCTTCCTGGATCTTCTCGATCTTCTGGCGTTGCGCGTCGCTGAGGTCGAGGGCGTTGTATCCGTAGCCGTAGCCACCCATCATCCCTGGCCCCATGCCGTAGCCTCCCCCGTAGCCACCCATCATCCACGGGCCCATGCCGTAGCCACCCATCATTCCCGGGCCCATGCCGTAGCCCATGCCGTAGCCCGGGCCGTAGCCGCCCATCATCCACGGCCCCATGCCGTAGCCCGGGCCATAGCCGTGCCCATACCCCGGACCGTAGCCGCGCCCGTAGCCCGGGCCGCCCATCATTCCGGGGCCGTAGCCGCGCCCGTAGCCCGGACCGCCCATCATTCCGGGGCCGTAGCCCCCCATCGTTGCCGGGTTGTTGGGAGTGGATTCGGCGAAACTTGGCGCAGCCACGGCCGCGAGGCCGATCCCGGCGACCAGCGCGACTATCGCCTTGCGTACCGTCATGTGTTGAACTTTCATGGCAAGACTCCTTTCGATTGTTGAGTCAGACATTTGAGCGCCACCATCTGGCGAAAAGTCGCTTCTTCAGCGAGAAAAGCTTCCGCAGCGAGCGGAGCGAACTGCGCGCCCCCTCGTTCGAACGAGCGTGATGCCGAGGACGCCCCAGCCATCGCCGCACCCCGCGTTTTCCATGTAGCCCCACATTTGCAGTTCCTTCCTCGATTCGAAGGTCCCCGGCTCGCGCAAGCAGCGCGGCCGGACGCGAAACATCAAGTCAGACGTCGCCCACCGTGCGTTGCACGGCGGTCCAGCCTGCTCAATCGAGCCGACGGAGCGAACGTGCGTGGTAGGAAAGAGGAGGAGACGGATCGCGTCTCGCGAAGCGCACGACGAGCCGCGCGCCGGGAATCGGCGCGGGCAGGTTTGCGCGCAATACCGCGATCGGCTCGCCCGACACGTCGACTGGGAGAGGCGCAGCGGCTGGAACCGTCAGTGCACCTGCATCGACGCTCGAGCAACAGATCTTGTCGTCTGGGTTGCCGGCCGCGCCCGGGTCACTTACCTGGGCGTGGACCTCTTGAGTCGACCCTGGCGCGTGCACGTCGCCAGACGCCGCGAACGCATCGCATACCGGCCTCAGCAGCACGAATAGCATGGCGAGCAGAACAGCCGCAGCGCGCATGAGCCGGCGTCCGCGACTGAAGCGGGTTCGATCTGTAAACGGCGTCAAAGTCATGTCACGTCGTCAGCACGCCGCAATTTGAGGCGGTAACGCAATCATCCGCTTCAGCTCGCTCTAACATTTGATCCTGATCAAATTCAGGCCGCCCTCACGGCCGCCTCGGTCAGTGCTTCTACAATTGACAGTCTGCCCCTTCCCATGATGGGAGGGTCAAGCGTTCGTGATCACCAATCCCGGCAGCACTCGACGATCTGGCGCGCGAGGCGCCTAAAGCGCCCGACGTCCCGCCGCGCGTACACCGCGAGCGCCGCCACCCACGCGGCAGCGAGCACCGCGGCGAGCGCCGTCGCGACCGACGCGCCGGGCGCGAGGAGCAGGTAGGCGAGCGCGGTCAGCGTCAGCACGAAAGGAAGGCGAAAGACGAGCAGGTTCTCCGGCACCCTTTTCTCGAGCAGGTAGTGCAGACCGGTGACGCTCTGGCCCATCAGCAACGCGAGCAGCAGCGCATTGCCGTATCCGCTCGTCCGGTACAGCACGAGCAGCACGAGCCACGTCCCGGCCAGGCTCGCGCACAGCACGCAGAAGCGCAGCCCGCTCGCGCGCTTGAGCGCGAGCAGGACGGCGAATCCGACCGCGATCGCCGCCAGGACTGCAGCTTCGCTCACAGCGCGACCTCGAGTAGGCTCGAGGTGATAACCAGCGTCGCCAGGCTGATCAGCATGCCCTGATACGGCACCATCCTGTCGCCGCGCAGCCGGGTGAGCTTGCGGCTGAGGAACGGCGCCGAGTACAGCACCACCGCCCCGACGATCGCGCCGACGAGGAACTTGTCGATCGCAAAGGTGTATCCGTAATCGCCGACCCACGGTACGTAGAGCGAGTAGTACTGCCGCATCATGGGCATGACGGGGATCACCACCGAGGCGAACGACAGCACGCCGAGGATGTTGGCCTGACCGCGCACGTAGCGCTTGCGGATGAGCTTGGCGCTCCACAGCCCCGCAGCCAGCCCGAAGGCGCCGACGAACACGCCCACCGGCGCCGCGCTGATGCCGAAATAGGCGGCGAGCAGCGCGGCGCCTCCCGCCCCGAGCGTGCACAGCGGGCAGTGCGCGTTGGCGAGGCGCGGCGCGAGCAGCAGCGCGGCGGCGGCGAGCGAGGCCCGAATTTCCCTAGGTTTCATGGCAGCTCCAGATTTGGGTGACCAAGGCCTCAGATCCGCATGTAGACGGAATAGCGGCCGCCCTTGAGGGCATACACGGTCCAGGTGTCCCGCTTGACGCCGGGCATGCCGGGCGAGCCGTCGGGCATGCCGGGCATCGCGATGCCGTCGATCTGCGGGCGCTCGGCCAGCAGCTTGTCGACGACGTCGGCGGGGATGTGACCTTCCACCGTGTAGCCGCCGATACGCGCCGTATGGCAGCTCTCGAGTGCGCTCGGCACACCGTATTCGCGCTTCTTGGGCGAGACGTCGTACAGATTGTGCGCCTTCACGGCGTAGCCATGGCGCTCCATGTAGTTCCCCCAGACCCCGCAGCAGCCGCAGGTGGACTGCTTGTACACCTCCAGCGTGCCCTTCGCGGACGCGCTGCGTCCGCAGGCGATCAGCAGCAGCGCGCTGCCGGTGGCCGCAATGAATGCTCTGCGTTTCATGATTGTTCGCTCCGTTCGTTATCCCTTACGATCGTCCGGTATCGGGCAACCGCCATCCGACTGTTAAGTGATCTGCTGCGCGCAGCGGCGCGAGCGGCTCAGTCCAGCCGGCGCAGGGAACGGGCGTGGTACGGCAGCGGCGGCGCGGGATCGCGCCGCGCGAGGGCGTTCATCGGCAGCGCGAGGGGAATCGACCTCAAGGAGCCTTCGGTGGAAGCCACCGGGAGCATGCTTGGCGACGTGGCCGGCAGCGGCGCCGTCGCCCGCACAGTCAGTGCCTGCGCGTGGGCCCTCGCACAGCAGATGCCCTCGTCAACGTGTCCGCCTGCGGAAGTGCCCGCCATCCGCGCTGTGCCGTGCTCAAAAGCGGCGGGCGCGTGCCAATCGTCCGATGCCGCGAACGCCTCGCACACCGGGCGCAGCATGACGAACAGCAGCGCAAGCACGACCGCTGCAGACTTCATCAGTTTGCGCGCGAGCGGTGCGACGCGATCCCGGTTTGTAGCCACGGACGCTATCATCCCTTCGACAGCCCGCACGCCTATTGATTTAGGTCAAAGTGCGGACGCGCTCCACGACTGCGTATGCGCTCATGCAATCTCCGCGCGCGACGCAAACGTGGCTTCGAGTTTCCGCTTGAAGTAGACCAGTTCGCGGTAGGTGTGCTCGTAGACTGCACTTGGACCGTTCAGGCGCGTCACGAAGAACCATCGGCAGAAGGCGCCCCAGAGAGAATCCGGAAACTGCATGAACACGTTGTGCGCCATGCGAACGCCGTGTTCCGTCTCGTCCAGACGCAGTACGCCGCCCTCGGGCACGCGCACGCGCATTACGCCGCCTGCCAGGCGGTACGTGGCTACTCCGGACCAGAAGGCAAGATGCGGACGGTCCATGAAATGAAAGCGGCCGTGCAAGTTCGCGTACACGCCCGCGACACTCTCTTGCTGATCGAACTCGGCGCCTTCGTGAGGCAGGTTGTCCTGACTGGAGAATCGAAGGCCGAAATGCTCCGTGGGATTCGACGCCGTCCAGTTCGCGGGCGGGCTCGCGTAATCCCACACCGCATCCGCGGGGGCCTTGATAGTGATACTGGTTTCCGCCGTGATGAACATTGTTGTACTCCTAGGTCATTGCGGGACCGGCGCGTCTCCGGGCCTGTAATTCGTCCTCGTTATCTCTCCACATGCGCCGCGCTCGGTACAAGTCTGCGCGCCCGCTCGAGCAGCTTCGCGTTGATCGCGACGATGACGGTGCTGAGCGACATCAGCGCTGCGGCGGCGGCTGGACTAAGGAGGAAGCCCCAGGAGTATCCGATGCCGGCCGCGAGCGGGATCGCGAAAGTGTTGTAGCCGGTGGCCCAGAGCAGGTTTTGCACCATCTTGCCGTAGGTGGCGCGCGACAACGCCAGGATCGCGAACACGTCGCGTGGGTCGCTGCGCACCAGCACGACGTCGGCCGCCTCGATCGCGACCTCGGTCCCGGCCCCCACCGCGATGCCCAGGTCCGACTCGACCAGCGCCGGAGCGTCGTTCACGCCGTCGCCGATCATCGCGACCGTCAGGCCGCGCCTCTTCACCTCGCGCACCTTCTCGGCCTTCTGCTCGGGCAGCACCTCGGCGAAAAAGTCGTCGAGGCCGAGCTCGCCGGCGACCGACTTCGCCACCGCGGTCGCGTCGCCGGTGAGCATCATGCACTTGATGCCCATCTGCTTGAGCCGTTTGACCGCCTCGAAAGATTCCTTGCGGATGACATCGGCAAGCGCGATCGCACCCGCCAGCCGGTCGTCGATCAGCACGTACACCACGGTGTTGCCGCGCGCGGCGAACGCCCGCACCCGCGCATCGTCGGCATCGAGTTCCTTCTCGCGCAGGTAGCCGGGCCCGACGACCCGGACGCTGCGTCCCTCGATGGTCGCTTCGGCGCCGCGCCCGGTCAGGTTCCTGAACCGCTCGACCGGTTTCAGCTTGACGCCGCGTTCCTTGGCACCGCGCATCACGCCCTGGGCGATGGGGTGCTCCGACTGGGATTCGAGGCTCGCTGCCCAGGCAAGCACCTCGTCTTCCGTCATGTCCGCGAGCGGCACGACGCCGGCCACCCCGAACTTGCCCTCGGTCAGCGTCCCGGTCTTGTCGAAGATCACCGCGCTCAGCTTGCGCGCGCGCTCGAACGCGGCGCGGTCGCGGATCAGCAAGCCGTTCTGCGCGGTGAGTTTCGTACTGACCGCCACCACCAGCGGCACCGCGAGCCCGAGCGCGTGCGGGCAGGTAATGACCATCACCGTGACCATCCGCTCGAGCGCGAATTCGAAGGTCTGGCCGTCGAAGAGCCAGAACGCAAGGGTACCGAAACCCGCCGTGAGCGCGATGTAGGTGAGCCACAGCGCGGCGCGGTTCGCGAGGTCCTGGGTGCGCGAGCGCGTGTCCTGGGCCCGCTTCACCATGTCGATCACCTGGCTGAGGTAGGTCTTGTCGCCGGTCTTCTTCACTTCGAGCGTCACCGCGCCCTCGCCGTTCACCGCGCCGCCGACCGCCTCCTGCCCCTCGCCCTTGTCGATCGGGCGCGATTCGCCGGTCAGCATCGATTCGTCGAAGCTCGACTGGCCCTTGACGATGATGCCGTCGATCGGGACCTTCTCGCCCGGCTTGACCAGCAGCCTGTCGCCGGGCGCGATCTGCGTCAGCGGCACGTCCTCGGTGGCGCCGTCCGCGCCGACGCGGTGTGCCGTCGAGGGCAGCAGGCGCACCAGCGCCTCGAGCGCGCCGGAGGCGCCCATGACCGACTTCATTTCGATCCAGTGCCCGAGCAGCATGATGTCAATCAGCGTCACCAGCTCCCAGAAGAACACCTTGCCCGTCAGGCCGAAGACGACCGCGCTGGAGTAGAAGAACGCAACGCTGATCGCGAGCGCGATCAGGGTCATCATCCCCGGCGTGCGCTTGCGCAGCTCGTCGTACAGCCCCGAAAGAAACGGCCAGCCGCCATAGAAGTAGACCGCCGTCGAAAGCGCGAACAGCAGGTAGCCCGAGCCGGCGAAGGCCAGCGCCGGGCGCAGACCCAGGAACGACTGGATCATCGGCGAAAGCGCGAGCACCGGAACCGTCAGAGCGAGCGAAATCCAGAACCGGCAGCGGAAATCCGCCACCATCGCACCGTGGTCGTGACCCGCGTGTGCGTGCTCGTCGTGCTCGTGCTTGCGCGCATTCGTCTTCATTTAGCCGAAGCCTCCACCTTCCGACGATGTCAAGGTCAAGCCCGGAGGGGTCGATTGATAAAGCTTGACATTCCTATAATGGGAACCTTCAGGCTGTGCGTCGGGTCTCACGAAAGAGGTTTAGACCATGTCTGCATCCATTGCAGTTCCCGCGGCCGCCACCACGCCTGAAGCGACAGGCGACGCCCTGCGGCTCCCCATCGCAGGGATGACCTGCGCCTCGTGCGTGGCGCGGGTGGAAAAGGCGCTCAACGCGGTGCCCGGCGTGCAGGGTGCGTCGGTCAACCTCGCCACTGAGGCGGCGACGATCAAAGTCGCGCCGTCGGTGACGATGGACGCGCTAGCCAAGGCGGTCGAACGCGCCGGCTACGAGGTCGCGCACGAAGAGCTGGACCTGGCAGTCCACGGCATGACCTGCGCAAGTTGCGTCGCGCGGGTCGAAAAGGCGCTCGGCAAGGTACCCGGCGTCGTTTCGGCGTCGGTCAATCTGGCAACCGAGCGCGCCCACGTGGTCGCGGTCGCCGGCACGGGAATCGACCCGCTTCGCTCGGCGGTGGACGCGGCCGGCTACGAAGCGAGTGTCGTCGACCAGGAAATGAGCGGCGCTACGCCCGCCGCGCGCGGTCTGCCCGACTGGTGGCCGGTCGCGCTGTCGGCGCTGCTCACGCTGCCGCTGATCCTGCCGATGGCGGGGCTTGCGTTTGGCGGCCACTGGGCGCTGCCCGGCTGGCTGCAGCTCGCGCTGGCAAGCCCGGTACAGTTCTGGCTCGGGGCGCGCTTCTATCGCGCGGGCTGGAAGGCGGTCAAAGCCTTTACCGGCAACATGGACCTGCTGGTCGCGCTCGGCACCAGCGCGGCGTACGGCCTGTCGGTGTACGAGCTCTTCTTCGGCGTGGCCAGCGCGCACGAGCTTTACTTCGAGACCGCGGCCGCGCTGATCACCTTTATTCTGCTGGGCAAGTGGCTCGAGGCGCGCGCCAAGCGCCAGACCACGGAGGCGATCCGCGCCCTCAACGCGCTGCGGCCCGACCGAGCGCTGGTGCGCCGCGACGGCAAGGACGTCGAGCTGCCCCTTGCGTCGGTCGCGGTGGGCGACCTTGTGGTGGTGCGCCCGGGAGAGCGCGTACCGGTCGACGGCGAGATTCGCGAGGGCCGCAGCCACGTCGACGAGTCGCTGATCACCGGCGAGAGCCTGCCGGTGGCCAAGGGCATGGGCGAGCACGTGACGGGCGGCTCGATCAATGCCGACGGCCTGTTGCTGGTCGCGACGCTGGCGATCGGCGCCGAAACGACGCTTTCGCGCATCATCCGGCTGGTCGAGAACGCGCAAGCCGCCAAGGCGCCGATCCAGCGCATCGTCGACAAGGTGAGCGCGGTGTTCGTGCCTGTCGTGCTCGGGCTCGCGCTGATTACGCTGCTTGCCTGGGGCTTCGCGACCGGAGTCTGGACCTCGGCTCTGCTCTACGCGGTGGCCGTGCTCGTCATCGCCTGCCCCTGCGCGCTCGGCCTGGCGACGCCGACCGCAATCATGGCGGGTACGGGCGTGGCTGCGCGCCACGGCGTGCTGATCAAGGACGCCGAGGCGCTCGAGATCGCGCACTCGATCACGACCGTCGCGTTCGACAAGACCGGAACGCTGACCGAAGGGCGTCCGCAGCTTCTCGCCGTAGAGCCGCTGCGCGGGGACGTGGGGGAGTTGTTGCGGCTCGCTGCAGCGCTGCAGCAAGGAAGTCAGCACCCACTTGCGCGGGCAGTCACCGAGAAAGCGGGGGCAGATGGCGTTTCTGCCCCGCTGGCGAACGAATCCAAGGCCCTGCCTGGCCGCGGGGTACAGGCCACGGTCGAGGGCCGCACGCTCTATCTGGGAAGCTCACGCCTGATGCAGGAGCTCGGCGTCGACACCTCCGCGCTCGCTGCCCGCGAGCAGGCGCTCACGCGCGAGGGACGGTCGATCTCATGGCTCGCCGCCCAGGCCGACGGGGGACACCGCCTGCTGGGCCTGCTCGCATTCGGCGATTCCGTGAAGCCCGGCGCGCGCGAGGCGATCGCCGCCTTGCAGGCCCACGGCGTGAAGACCGTCATGCTTTCGGGCGACAACCGCGGTAGTGCGGAGGCCGCGGCGCGCGCGCTCGGCATCGACGAGGTCAGGGCCGAGGTGCTGCCCGCCGACAAGGCGCGGGTCGTGTCCGGGCTGCGCGGCAAGGGCAAGGTGGTCGCGATGGTGGGCGACGGCATCAACGACGCGCCGGCGCTCGCGGCCGCCGACGTCGGCATCGCGATGGCCACCGGCACCGATGTGGCGATGCACACCGCCGGCATCACCCTGATGCGCGGCGACCCGCGGCTGGTGGCCGATGCGATCAGCATCTCGCGCCGCACCTACAGCAAGATCCGGCAGAACCTTTTCTGGGCCTTCTTCTACAACATGGTCGGCATTCCGCTCGCCGCCTTCGGCTTCCTCAACCCGATCATCGCTGGCGCCGCGATGGCTTTCAGCAGCGTGAGCGTTGTCACCAACGCCCTGACGCTGCGCCGCTGGCGACCGACCGGAGCATGAACATGGACAAGATGCAGATGAACATCGGCGAGGCCGCCAGGCATTCCGGAGTCTCGGCCAAAATGATTCGCCACTACGAAGGAATCGGCCTCATCCCAAAGGCGGCGCGCACTTATTCGGGCTATCGTACGTACTCCGGGAACGACGTCCACACCCTTCGATTCATCCGCCAGGCACGCAACCTCGGCTTCTCGATCAAACAGATTGAGCAGCTGCTGGGGCTGTGGCGGAATCAGCGCCGACCTAGCAGTAAGGTAAAGGCGCTCGCGCTGGCGCATATCACCGAGCTCGACGCGCGCATTGCCGAGCTCGAAGCCATGAAGCGTACCCTGCAGTCGCTTTCTGCGCACTGCCACGGCGACGACCGACCCGAGTGCCCGATTCTCGAGGGCCTCGCCGCTCCTGCCGACGGCACGGATTCAATCGACAAGCGAATTCCGGCTTCCCCTGTCAAGCACTGATACGGCGCTCACGACAGGCCGGCGGCTCAGCCACGCAGGTCGCGCTTCTTTTGCTCGAATTCGTTCTTGTCGATTTCGCCCCGGGCGTAGCGTTCCTTGAGAATCTCCAGTGCGCGATCGCCCGCCGTGCGCCCGCCGCCCGGTCCGCCGCTGAAGAGCCATTTCGCAATCAGCACGATGCCTAGCACGATCAACACCCACCACAGCAGCATGCCTATGATGCCGAAGCCCCCGCCGCCGCCCCAGCCGTAGCCGCCCATCATCCCCGGGCCGTATCCGTAGCCCTGGCCGTAGGCGAGCGGCGCGACCGCGAGTCCGGTTGCGAGAGCGGCAAACGCCAACCCGAAATTGCGCTTCATGGCCCTTATCCTACGTGCGCTATCAGATGGAGAACACCCTACAGCTTCCGGGACCCCGACCCATTGACGTTGGTCAAATTCCTCGTGCGCCGCGCCTGCGCTCGACCAGCTTGAGCATGGTATCGAGGGTGATCGAGCGGAAGGTGGCCTTGGTGATCTCGTCGATTTCCTTCAGCACCACCCCGAGCGCGTCCTCGACCTCGAACGGTGCCGCCACCCCTTTTTCGGCGCCTCCGCTGCGCCGCGCCGCGCGCGGGCCGGCGCGCCGCGGCGCACTGATGTCCTCGAACAGCTCGATCACGTCCATCAGCGTCAAACGCTTCGCGTTGCCCGCGAAGCGATAGCCGCCACCCACCCCGCGCACCGCGCCGACCAGGCCGGCGCGGCCGAGCGTGCGCAACACTTTCGCCAGATGATGCGGCGAGACGCGGTACTTATGCGCAACCTCTGCGGCGGAGTGGTGGCGTCCCGGGTTGGCGGCGAACTCGAGCACGCTGTAGAGCGCGAGCACGGTGTTTTTCTGCAGCTTCACGGCGCCCCCTCAGAGGTCTTTCTCGAGCGGGATGAAAGGCGCGGCCATCATGCCCTGGCTGCGGAAGAACGACAGGATCAGCGGGTTGTCGCGCGCCAGGATGGTGCGCAGCTTGGAGACGCCCGCGCGCCTGAAGCTGTCGCAGATCGCCTCCAGCAGCTGCGTTCCGACGCCGCCCAGGCGCCCGTCGGGCCGAACGCTGATCGCGAACACCCAGCCGCACGGCGCGGAGCCGAACTCCCAGTCGCGCACCTCGCCGATGACGAAACCTTCGATGCGCTCCCCCACCTCGGCGACCAGGAAGTGCCGCTGCCGCCGGCCGCCACCGTAGCGGCGCAGGATCTCGGCCCAGTAGCCCGCCTTGCGCAGGCCGGTCACCACCGCGTCGATCTCGATCACCTGCTCGAGGTCATCCGCCTGCACCCCACGAACCCTGACGTGGACCCCCTCGTGGGCCGGCGGAATGCCACTTTTCTTGCGGTAGATCAAATCCCCCCCTATGCAGGAGCGCTAGCGTTCAAATACGCTTTGTAGTACCGGAATACCTTACCGCGCCGTGGCCCCGCATGCAACGGTCAGGGTGCGCATTCCGTTTCCAGGAGGAGGTCCGTCATGAATCTCAAGCGCTGCATCAGCACGTTCGTTCAGTTCGCGTCGATTGCCTCGATCGCCTTCGCGGCTCACGCCGCGCCGCCGATCAAGATCGGTTCGTTCCTTTCGGTCACCGGGCCGGCCGCCTTTCTCGGCGACCCGGAGCAGAAGACCCTCGAGCTCTACGTCGACAAGATCAACGCCGCCGGCGGCGTGCTCGGCAGAAAACTCGAGCTGATCGCCTACGACTCCGGCGGCAACGCCGAAAAGGCGCGCACTTTCGTCAAACGCCTGATCGAGGAGGACAAGGTGGATGCGATCGTCGGCGGCTCGACTACCGGCGAGACGATGGCCGTCATCCCGCTGATTCAGCAGGCCGAAATACCCTTTATTTCTCTCGCCGGCGCGGTGGTGATCGTCGAGCCGGTCAAGAAGTGGGTGTTCAAGACGCCGGCCACCGATCGCATGGCCTGCGAGAAGATATTTGCCGACATGAAGACGCGCAATATCTCGAAGATCGGGCTGATCTCGGGTTCCGGCGGCTTCGACAAGTCGATGCGCGCGCAATGCATGAAGGTCGCCCCCAAGTACGGTATCGATATTGTCGCCGACGAGACCTACAACTCGAAGGACACCGACATGACGGCGCAGCTGACCAAGATGCGCCAGAACCCGCAGGTCCAGGCGGTGCTGAACGCGGGCTTCGGCGCCGCGCCGGCGATCGTGACCAAGAACTTCCGCCAGATCGGCATGACCGTCCCGCTGTACCAGTCGCACGGCGTGGCTTCCAAGAAGTATATCGAGCTCTCCGGTGACGCCGCCAACGGCGTGCGCCTGCCGGCGGCCGCGCTGCTGGTGGCCGACGCGCTGCCCAACAGCGACCCGCAAAAGAAGGTGGTGGTGGCCTACAAAAATGCATTCGAGTCAAAATATCACCAGGACGTGTCGACGTTCGGCGGCCACGCTTATGACGGGCTCCATCTGGTGGTCAACGCGATGAAGAAAGCGCACAGCACCAACAAGGCCAAGGTGCGCAATGCGATCGAGTCGACCCGCGGCTGGATGGGCATCGATGGCGAGTTCAACCTCTCGCCCACCGATCACCTCGGCCTCGACCTGTCGGCGTTCCGCATGCTGGAGATCAAGAACGGCGACTGGACCCTCGTGAAGTAATCCGGGCGCCCCGGCGATGAGCCCGCAGCTGCTGCAGTACCTGCTCAGCGGGCTGACCGTCGGGGCCATCTACGCGCTGGTGGCGCTCGGGTTCTCGATCATCTACAACTCGAGCAACGTCATCAACTTCGCCCAAGGCGAATTCGTGATGATCGGCGGCATGGCGACCGTGTCGCTGATTAAAACCGGGCTGCCCCTGCCGCTCGCCGCGGCGCTCGCCATAGCCGCCACCACTATGGTCGGCCTGGCGCTGGAAAAGTTCGCCGTGGAGCGGGTACGCGGCGAGTCGGTGGTGACCCTGATCATCATCACCATCGGCGCCTCGATCCTGCTGCGCGGCTTGGCGAGCCTGGTGTGGGACAAGAACCTGCACCCACTGCCCGCGTTCAGCGGCGACCGGCCGATCGCCATTGGCGGCGCGACGATCGTGCCCCAGAGTCTGTGGGTGGTCGGGGTGACCCTCGCCGTCGTCGCCGCGCTGTGGTGGTTCTTCAACCGGACCCTGCACGGCAAGGCGATGCTCGCCACCTCCCATAACCGGCTTGCCGCGCAGCTGGTAGGGATCAGCGTACGGCGCGTGCTGCTGATTTCATTCGGCATGTCCGCCGCGCTCGGCGCCCTGGCGGGAATCCTGATCGCACCGATCACCTTCACCGCCTGGGACGTGGGCGTGATGTTGGGCCTGAAGGGGTTTGCCGCCGCGATCCTCGGCGGCCTCGGCAGCGGCCCCGGCGCAGTGGTGGGAGGGCTGGCGCTCGGCCTCCTCGAAGCGCTTTCGGCGGGCTACGTGTCTTCGGCCTACAAGGACGTGATCGCGTTCGGCATCATGCTCGCGGTGCTGGTGCTGATGCCGGGCGGCCTGCTGGGCCGGCGCTCAGCCGAGCGCGTCTAGGGCGTCGCCGAGCGATGCCGGCCGCACTTCGCACGGCGCGCAGCGGCGGCATGCTCGCGCTCGCGTTGGTGATCGCTCTGCTGCCGCTTGCGCTCGCCAACAACTACTTCTACGACGTTGCGATCCTGGTTGGATTGAACGCGATCGTCTGCATCGGACTGAATCTGCTGATCGGCTACGCGGGCCAGATCAGCCTCGGCCACGCCGGCTTCTTCGGTCTGGGCGCCTACGGCTCGGCGATTCTCACCGCACGCTATGGCTGGCCGCCGCTCGCCGCGCTCGCGGCCGCGACGGCGGGCGTGGCGCTGCTCGCCTATCTGGTCGGGCGGCCGATTCTGCGCCTGCGAGGCCACTACCTGGCGATGGCGACCCTCGGCCTGGGCGTGATCATATCGATCGTCCTGTCCAACGAGGACCAGTACACCGGCGGCCCCGACGGGATGAGCGTGCCACCGCTGTCGCTGTTCGGCCACGCGCTGACGGGCGAAAAGGCATGGTACTGGCTGGTAGGCGTGCTGCTGTTGCTCGCGGTCTGGCTCGCGCTCAACCTGATCGAATCGCCCGGCGGGCGGGCGCTGCGAGCGCTGCACGGCTCCGAAACCGCCGCCGAAGTGGTCGGCATCGACAGCGTGCGCCAGAAGGTAATGGTGTTCGTCCTGTCGGCGGTGTTCGCCGCATTCGCCGGTGGCCTGACGGCGCACTACTCGGGCTTCATTACGCCGGGGAGGGCGACCTTCCTGCACTCGATCGAGCTGGTCACGATGGTGGTCTTCGGTGGCATGGCCTCCACCTTCGGCGCGGTGGTCGGCGCGGCCGTGCTGACCACGCTGCCGCAGCTGCTCGCCGTGCTGAAGGATTACGAGATGGTGGTGTTCGGCGCGGTGATGATGCTCACCATGATCTTCATCCCGAAGGGATTCGTGCCGACGCTCGCGGCCCGATTCGCGCCCAGGGAGCGAAAATGAGCCTGCTGCGCGCGGAAGGCCTGTCGAAGGAGTTCGGCGGCGTGCTCGCGGTGCAGGCGCTCCAGTTCGAGATTCCGGCGCAGGGAGTGTATTCGATCATCGGTCCGAACGGCGCCGGTAAGACCACGCTGCTCAACCTGCTCACCGGCGTGTACCGGCCAAGCGCCGGCCACATCTGGTTCGACGGCCGGGAGCTGACGGGGCGCGCGCCCCACCACTACGCCGCCGCAGGCGTCGGCCGCACGTTCCAGAACCTGCAGATCTTCTTCAACATGAGCGCACTCGAGAACGTGATGGTCGGGCGCTACCTGCACGAGCGCTGCAGCCTCGCCGCGGCGTTGTTGCGTTTCCCGAGCCTGGCGCGCGCCGAACGCGCCTGTCGCGCGGAGGCGCTCGAGCTGCTCGAGTTCGTGGGCCTGGGCCGATACGCCCGCATGGGCTCCGACAGCATGCCCTACGGCGCGCTCAAGCGGCTCGAGATTGCGCGCGCGCTCGCCGCGCGGCCGCGCCTGCTGCTGCTGGACGAACCGGCGGCGGGGCTCAACCCTACCGAGACGCAGGAAATCGTGCGCCTTATCCAGCGCCTCGCCGCTCGGGGCATTGCGGTCGTGCTGGTCGAGCACAACATGAAGCTGGTGATGGGCGTGTCGGACCAAGTGCTGGTGCTCGACTACGGCCGCAAGCTCGCCGAAGGAAGCGCCGAGACGGTGCGCCGCGACCCGAAAGTGATCGAAGCCTATCTCGGCAGCGAGGCACAGGCCCATGCTTGAAGTTTCCGCGCTCGAGAGCCGCTACGGGCGCATCCCGGCGCTAAAGGGGATCGATCTCGCGGTACGCGCCGGCGAGCTCGTCGCGCTGGTGGGGGCCAATGGCGCCGGCAAGACGACGCTGCTGCGCAGCCTGTCGGGAGTGCAACCCGCGAGCGGCGGACGCGTGCGCTACGAGGGCGCGGACATCACTAATGCGGCACCGGAGCGCCGGGTGCGCATGGGCATCGTGCAGGTGCCCGAAGGAAGGCAGGTCTTCGGTCCGCTGTCGGTGGAGGACAACCTGCGGCTCGGCGGCTACACGCGGCCGGGGTCGGAGTCCGCCGCGTCGCTCGAACGCGTCTACGCGATGTTCCCGGTGCTTCGTGCGAGGCGGCTGGCCCCGGCGGGTACGCTTTCGGGCGGCCAGCAGCAGATGCTTGCTATCGGTCGCGCGCTGATGGCGCGGCCCAGGCTGCTACTGCTCGACGAGCCGAGCATGGGGCTCGCGCCGCGCCTGGTCGAGGAGATCTTCGCCTGCGTGCAGGGCTTGCGCGCCGCTGACACGGCGATCTTCCTGGTCGACCAGAACGCACGCGCCGCGCTTGCAATCGCCGATCGCGGCTACGTGCTGGAAACCGGGCGCATCGTGTCCAGCGGCAGCGGCGCCGAGCTGCTCGCTGACGCGAGAGTTCAGGCCGCCTACCTCGGGCTCTAGCGCGCGGGGAATGACTTGACATGGATCAAACAGGCGCGCGGCGCGCCGTGTTCGGATTGACGCTTGGAGCGGAGGGAGAAGAATCATGAAAGCCACACTTGTCGCCGGCCTGTCGACGACGCGCACGTTCACGGTCGACCGCGAACGAACCATCGACTTCATGGGCGAAGCGGCGCGCGTGTACGCGACGCCGATGCTGGTGCGCGACATCGAGATCGCGTGCCGCGAGTTCCTGCTCGGACACCTCGACGCGGGCGAGGACTCGGTCGGCACGCGAGTCGAGCTCGACCATACCGCGCCCACGCTGCTCGGTATGACGGTGCGCATCGAGGCGACCGTCGCCGAAGTTAAAGGGCGCGCGGTGACCTTCGAGCTCACCGGATCCGACGGCGTGGATACCATCTGCCGCGGGCGCCACATTCGTTTCGTGGTCGACGTCAAGCAGACCGAGCAGCGCCTCGCGGCCAAGGCCCACAAAGCCGGCCTCAAATGAAGGTCAAGACCTACTGCTACCAGTGCGTAGCGGGACCCGACCTGCTCACGGTCGAGGTGCGCGACGGCGTCGCGACCGCGGTCGAGCCGAATTTCGGCGCGTCTTGCGTGCATCCCGGCGGCGGCAAGGTCTGCGTCAAGGCCTACGGCCTGGTGCAAAAGCTTTACAACCCGAACCGCGTGCGCTCGCCGATGAAGCGCACCAATCCCAGGAAGGGCCGCAACGAGGACCCGGCGTTCGTGCCGATCTCCTGGGACGAGGCGCTCGACACCATAGCGGCGAAACTGAGCAACGTGCGTGCGCGCGGCCTGCTCGACGAGTCGGGCTACCCGCGGGTGGCGGCGAGCTTCGGCGGCGGCGGCACGCCACAGTCATACATGGGAACACTGCCGGCCTTCCTCGCCGCGTGGGGACCGATGGACATGGGCTTCGGCTCCGGCCAGGGCGTGAAGTGTTATCACTCCGAGCACCTCTACGGCGAGTTCTGGCACCGCGGCTTCACCGTTTCGGCCGACACGCCGTCATGCGACTACAACATCTCCTGCGGCGCGAACATCGAGGCCTCGGGCGGCGTCGCCGGCGTGTGGCGCCACGCCAACGCGCGCGAGCGCGGGATGAAGCGAGTCCAGGTCGAGCCGCACCTCTCGGTCACCGGCGCGTGCTCGGCCGAATGGGTCCCGATCAAGCCGAAGACCGACGCCGCGTTTCTTTTCGCGCTGGCGCACTGCCTGCTGCACGAGCAACCGCGCGAACGCCTCGATCTCGCGTTCCTCGCCGGTCGCACCTCCGCACCGTACCTGGTCGGACCGAACGGCTACTATCTGCGCGACCCGGCGACGAAGAAACCGCTGCTGTGGGACGCCAGGCGAAACGCGTCAGTGCCGTTCGACACGCCGCAGGCGGAGCCCGAACTCGAGGGCGGGCCGTATACGGCGGCCGCAATTGAGATCGGACCCGACCAGGAAATCCTGGCCCAGGGCGAGCTGCAGGGCGAGACCGCGTTCGCGAAACTCGTTGCACACCTGAAGCCCTACACGCCCGAGTGGGCGCAGGGAATCAGCGACGTACCTGCGGCGACGATCCGGCGCATCGCCGGCGAGTATCTGTCGCACGCGCGGGTCGGCGCCACGGTCGAGATCGACGGCGAGACCCTTCCGCTGCGCCCGGTCGCCATCACCCTGGGCAAGACCGTCACTAACGGCTGGGGCGGCTACGAGTGCTGCTGGGCACGCACCATGATTTCGTCGCTGGTCGGCGCGCTCGAGGTCCCGGGCGGCATCCTCGGCACCACGGTGCGCCTGAACAAGCCGCTCGGCGAGCGCCTGAAGAGCGTGCGGCCCGGCGTCGACGGCTTCATGGCCTATCCGCTGAACCCTACCGACCGCGAGCACTGGAGCCCCAAGCCCAACATCCGAAACGCCTACCGCAGCATGGTGCCGCTCGCGGCCAACGGGCCCTGGAGCCAGGCGCTCGGGCCGACGCACTTCTCGTGGATGTTCCTCGACGAAACGCCGAAAGGCCTACCGCGCGTCACCCTGCCGGAGGTGTGGTTCGTGTATCGCACCAATCCGGCGATCTCCTTCTGGGACACCGGCCGGGTCGAACAACAGATGGCGCGCTTCCCGTTCACGGTTGCGTTCGCCTATACGCGCGACGAGACCAATCACTTCGCCGACATTCTGCTGCCCGACGCGGTGGATCTGGAGAGCACGCAGCTCATCCGCATCGGCGGCTCCAAGTTCATTGAGCAGTTCTGGGACCACGAGGGCTTCGCGCTGCGCCAACCCGCCGTTGCGCCACAGGGCGAGGCACGCGACTTCAGCGACATCGCCACCGAGCTCGCGCGTCGCGTCGGGCTGCTTGAGAAGTACAACGCCGCCATCAACCGCGGGGTGGCAGGCGTTGCCCTCAAGACCGACAAATGGGATTTTTCCCTGGACCCCGCCACAGCGCATTCCGCCGAACAGATCTGGAACGCGGTGTGCTGCGCGGCGAGCGCCGAGTTGACCGACGGCGCGGAGTCGCAGGGCCTGGACTGGTGGCGCGCGCACGGGCTTCGCACCAAGCCGTTCTCGCGCCGCGACTGGTACCTCTATCCCACCTTCGTCGCGCTCGGTTTGCGCTTCGAGCTGCCCTATCAGGAGCGCCTGCTGCGCGTAGGCAAGGAGCTCGGGCACCGGCTGCACGAGCACGACATGCGCTGGTGGGACGCGCAGCTCACCGAATACCAGGCGCTGCCAAAGTGGAAGGATTTCCCGGGCCTGTGGGAAACCTCGCTGCGGGAGATGGGCGGGCAGCCGGACGACTTTCCCTACTGGCTGCTTACCGCGCGAAGCATGCAGTACGCCTGGGGCGGCAACGTCGGCATGCAGCTGATCAAGGAGGTCGCCGACAACATCGCCGGACACAAGGGCGTGATCCTGAATTCGCGGACCGCGGAGCGGCTCGACATCGCCGAGGGCGACCTGGTCGAGATCGCCACGCCCCGAGCGAGCGTGCGGGCGCACGCGGTGCTGCGTCAGGGCATCCGCCCCGATACGCTGCTCCTGCTCGGCCAGTTCGATCAGTGGGCAACGCCGTTCGCCAAGGATTTCGAAATGCCCAGCATGAACAAGCTGGTGCCGATGTCGCTTGCGCTGACCGACGCCACCGGCTCCGGCGCCGACGTGGTACGGGTGTCCCTGCGGAGGGCGGCGTGACGCGCTGGGCCATGGTGGCGGACCTGCGCCGCTGCGTCGGCTGCCAGACCTGCACTGCCGCGTGCAAGCACACCAACGCGACGCCGCCGGAAGTGCAATGGCGGCGCGTGCTCGACATGGAGGTGGGCGAATACCCCGACGTGCAGCGCGCGTTCGTTCCCGTCGGCTGCATGCACTGCGCCGAGCCTCCGTGCATGCACGTTTGCCCCTCGACCGCGACGCGCCAGCGCGCCGACGGCATTGTCACCATCGACTACGACCTGTGCATCGGCTGCGCCTACTGCGCGGTGGCTTGCCCCTACCAGGCCCGCTACAAAACCGATCAGCCGACGTTCGCCTACGGCGAGCCGATGCCATCCGAAGAGCAGCGCTTCGACGCACGCCGGATCGGCGTCGCGACCAAATGCACCTTCTGCTCCGACCGCATCGACGCGGGCCTGGCGCAGGGTCTCGTGCCAGGTGTCGATCCGGAGGCGACGCCGGCCTGCGTCAACTCCTGCATCGCCAATGCGCTGCACTTCGGCGACGCCGAGGACCCGGCGAGCAACATTTCCCAGTTGTTGGCGGAAAACCAGCATTTCCGCATGCACGAGGAGCTCGGCACCGAGCCGGGCTTCTACTACCTTTGGGACAAGCGCCGATGAGCACCGGGCCGAAATACGGTCCCAAGCCTTGGCTGCAGGCCCACTGGGACCTACGCGCCGCGACGAATTTCATCCTCGGCGGCACCGGCACCGGCCTCCTGCTGGCCACAGCGCTGGCCGCTCCTGCAGAGTGGCGCTGGCCGCACGCCGTAGGAATGGCTCTGATCGCCGCGGGCCTGGGCGCCGTGTGGCTTGAGATCGGGCGCAAGCTGCGCGCGATCAACGTGCTGTTCAACGCGCGCACTTCGTGGATGACGCGCGAGGCCTACGTCGCCGTCCTCGTGTTCGCGCTCGGGCTCGCGGCGCTCGCGCTCGGACGGGCGCCCCTCGCGCAGGCGGCGGCGCTTGCAGCGCTCGGCTTCGTTTACTGCCAGGGCCGCATCCTGTTCGCCGCCAAGGGCATTCCGGCCTGGCGCACCCCGGGCGTCGTCGCGCTGATCGTTGCCACGTCGCTCGCCGAGGGGGGCGGGCTGTTCGTCGCCGCCGCGGCCGCGGTGCTCGCCGCGCCGCCGACGCTTTGGCTGGTGGCTTTCGCGCTTGTCCTGATCGCGCGCGCCGCTGCGTGGTCGCGCTACCGCACCCGCCTGGCGGCCGGTGCGCCGCGCGCGGCGCTCGAGTCGAGCGGGCGGATTCTGGTCTATGGCGGCACCGCGGCGCCGCTCGCCTTGCTGGCGATCGGCCTGATGCTGCCCCAGGTCGCGCCGGGCGCTGATGTCCTGGCCGGCCTGGCGGCGCTCGCCGCGGGGTGGAGGCTGAAGTTCGTGCTGGTCAGGCGCGCCGCCCATAACCAGGGATTTTCGCTGCCGCAGCTGCCGGTGCGCGGCGGCAACTAGATCGCGAAGGAGGGACGACTATGAACGCACAGCTACAACCGCGCTACGCCAAGATTCACCACCGCACCGCCGCCCCGCGAGCGGCGCGGCGCGCGAGATTCTATTTCGAGCGCGAAATCGAAACCGCGCCGCGCGAGGAGCTGCGCAAGCTGCAGTTGCGGCGGCTGCGCGCGACGCTTAAGAACGCAGCGGAGAACGTCCCTCTGCACCGCGAGCGCATGAAGGCGGCGCGGATCAAGCCGCAGGACATACGATCGCTGGAAGACCTTCAGAACCTTCCGTTCACAGTCAAAAGCGACCTGCGCGACAACTATCCGTTCGGCATGTTCGCGCGCGCGCGGCCGGACCTGCTGCGTCTGCACGCCTCATCCGGCACCACCGGCAAACCGACCGTGGTCGGCTACACGAGAAAGGACCTCGATACCTGGGCTGGCCTGATGGCGCGCTCGATGGCCTGCGCCGGTGCGCGGCCAGGCGACGTGGTGCACAACGCCTACGGCTACGGCCTGTTCACCGGCGGCCTCGGCGCGCACTACGGCGCCGAGCGCCTGGGCGCCACCGTGGTCCCGATGTCGGGGGGCGCAACCGAGCGCCAGGTAGTCCTGATCAAGGATTTCGGTGCCCGGGTGCTATGCTCGACGCCGTCCTACGCGCTGAACATCGCCGAGGTCGCCGAGCGCGACGGCGTCGACCTGCGCGCGAGCGCGCTCGAGATCGGCCTTTTCGGCGCCGAGCCCTGGAGCGAAGGCATGCGGCGCGAGATCCAGATCCGCCTCGGATTGAAGGCGGCCGACGTCTACGGCTTGTCCGAGATCATGGGCCCGGGTGTCGCCATCGAGTGCGAGGCGCAGGACGGACTGCACGGCTGGGAGGACCACTTCCTGTTCGAGATCATCGATCCCGAGACGGGCCGGCCGGTGCCCGAGGGCCAGGCGGGCGAGCTGGTCATCACCACGCTCACGAAGGAGGGCCTGCCGATGATCCGCTACCGCACGCGCGACATTACGCGCGTGAGTACCGCGCGCTGCGCTTGCGGCCGGACCCACCTGCGCCTGCGCCGCATCACCGGCCGCAACGACGACATGCTGATCATCCGGGGCGTCAACGTCTATCCGTCGCAGATCGAAGCGGTCCTGGTGGGCATGCCCGATATCGCACCGCACTATCAGTTGGTGGTATCGCGCCGCGGCAACATGGACGAGCTCGCAGTCGAAGTCGAGGCCGCGCCTTCGCTCCGCCCCGGCGACGCGGCCTATCGCCAGCTTGCCGAGCAGGTGCGCTACCAGATCAAATCCATGATCGGCGTCACCGCCGACGTGGTGGTGAAGAAGCCAGGCGAGGTACCTCGCTCACAGGGCAAGGCCGTGCGGGTACGCGACGAGCGCCCGAAACTGGGATAGGACGTCATGGAAAGCAACCGGCAGGTTAACCGTCGTCTCCACGAAGAGCATATGGCCACGCTCGCGCTCTGGAACCAGTTCGAGCAGACCATGCTTGCCCGCGCGAACGCCTGGCCGCCTGCGGCCGAGGACGCCGAGATCGCGCGCCTGCTTCGCAGCTGCGCCGCGGCGCTGGCCGAGGAGCTTTGGCACCACTTCGAATTCGAGGAGACCGAGCTGTTTCCGCGCATGGCCGAGAGCGGCGACGGGGATATCGCCGAGCTGTTGACCGAAGAGCACGCTACGATCCGCGCCGCCGCGCAGGCGTTCAGCGCGGCGCTCGAGACACAGGAGTGGCAGCAGCTTCGCACTGCCGGGCTCGAGCTCGCCGAGCGGCTCGTCGCGCACGTGCACAAGGAAGAGATGTCGCTCCTGCCAGTGATCGAGGATCTGCTGGACGAGGAGACCGATGCCCAGCTCGCGCTGTCGTACGCGAGCTGAGGAAGAGATTCAGGCCAGTATCTTGACGAACGCGAGCCGCTGCGAGGGGCCGAAGCCGGCCCGGTAGAGGAAGCCGAGCAGCTCGAAGTGCTCCTTTGCCACGACCGACTCGACGCGCTCCACGCGCAGGGCGTCGAGGTTCATGAACAATTGCGATAAGAGCGCGCGGCCAATGCCGGCGTGCGAGAAGCCCGGATCGACGCCGATGGTATCGATCACCGCGGCCGGCTCGGCGCGGCCGAAATCGCCGTAGTCCGCGCTGGCCATCAGGTAGCCGGCGGTGGTACCGTCCTTTTGCGCGACCAGTGAAATTCGCAGGGCGGACTCGCTCAGCGCCTGCGCGAACTTGTGGTGAATGTACGCACTACGGTCGTGGCCGGTCAGGCGGCGATCGATGCGGATGACCGCCTCCAAGTCGGCCTCCGCGAGGGAGTGCACGTCGGCAACGTCGCGCGCAAGATGCTCGAAATCGTTCGCCGCGGTGTCGCTGTAATCGTTGCGGTCGCCCGGCCGATCCCGCTCCTCGACCACTACTGGCTCCTCTTCCCTCGCTCCCAGCTTGGCCTCGGCGAGCGTGCAGTCGACGACCTGGTTGCGTCCCAGCCGATAGCCCGCGGCGTCCAGAAAGCGCAGCATCTGATGGTCCCGCCAGCTCGCGCCGGTACGCATTTCGCTCAGGCCGCGGCGCCTCGATTCGTCTTCAATGGCCCGCTCGAGCGCAAGGCCGATGCCGTGCCCGCGCGCTTCCTTCTTTACGCCGACCACCTCGAGCCGCATCGCCGCCTGGATGCGGCCGAACTCGCCTTCGAGCACTCTTCCGAGCACGTAACCCGCGAGGCCCGCCTCATCGTCGACCGCGAGCTGCGCGTGCAGCTTCGGCTCGCGCAGCGCTGCCGCCAGCCGACGCTCGAAATAGCTGCGCCGGGTGCGGCCGCTGATCGAGGCGTCGATTGCGACCACCGCATCGAGATCTCCCGCGACGAGCGGTCTTTGCTTGATCTTCATGGAATTCCCCCGCTCAACCGTGGAGGCCGTGGTACTTCTCCATCAGCTGCTCGGGTGTTTCCTGGTAGTCCTGGTTCTGCACAATGCAATCGGCCGGGCAGACAAGCTTGCACTGCGGCTCGTCCTCGGCGCCTACACATTCGGTGCACTTCAGCGGATCGATGACGTAGATCGGGTCTCCGACGCTGATCGCCTCGTTGGGGCACACCGGCTTGCAGGCATCGCAAGCGGTGCAGTTGTCGTCAATCAAAAGTGCCATTTCCAGTCTCCGTAGGGTTTCAGGCGGCCGCCTTCTCCTGCAGCGCCTTGAGCTTGTCGTGGCGGAAGGCGCCCCAAAGCGCGGCACCGATCGCGCCGGCGTAGATCGAATCGGGATGGTTGACCGTCTCGAGCCCAGTGATTTTCTCGTTGACCAGCTCTTCCTGCAACGCGGCCAGCAGGCCGGCATCGAGCGCAAGACCCCCGGTCAAAAGTACCGTGCCGCTCTTGATGCCGGTGACCTTGAGCAGTTTCACCAGGCGAGAAGCCATCGAGATGTGAATGCCCTTCAGGATATCCGGCGTGGGAATGCCGCGCGAAACCATGTTGATGACGTCGGTCTCGGCGAGCACCGCGCAAATCGAGCTGATCTTCTCCGGCGCCTTGGCTGCCTTGGACAGCGGGCCGATCTCTTCGACCGCCACCCCGAGATAGCGCGCGATGTTCTCGAGAAACTGGCCCGAGCCGGAAGCGCACTGGCTGGTCATCTTGTAGGACAGCACCTTGCCGCGCTCGTCGATGTAGATGGCGCGGCCGTTCAGCGCGCCGATGTCGACCACCGCGCGCGCGTTGGGCTGAAGGAAGACGCCTCCGCGCGCGTGCGTGGTCATCGAGTAGAAGTGACCTGTGGCGAACTTCACGTTCTCTCCTTCGCCGGTGGTCGCCACGTAGTCCACGTCGTCGGGCTTGAGCCCCGCTTCTTCCAGCACCTCGTCGTATCCTGCCTTGGCGAGCTGCATGTTATCGCGCCGGCGGATGCGCTCACAGCGCCTGGCGAGCCACTCGCTCCTGGCGCCCGTATCCGAACCCTCGGTCCTGAAAAGCGTCGTCTTGACGACCCCGGAGCCGATATCGATGCCAATGGTATGAATCATTGCCGTGCCTCCGCGGTTCTGCCTTCTTCGACCACCGCGCGCCAGGCAAAAGTGGCGCCACCGAGCGCTCCGGTGTAGATCGAGTCGGGGTTGATGTTGAGCGTCACCTCGCCGTAGTTCTCCTTGACCAGCTCCATCAGCGCTTTCACCGCGGCCTCGTTCTTCGCCACGCCGCCAGTGAAGGTGAACTGGTCGCGAATGCCGCCGGAGCGTGCCAGGATCGACATCGCCCGCAGGATGATGGCGCGGTGCAGCCCTGCCATGATGTCCTCGCGCTTTTCACCCAGCGACAGTCGGTCGCGCAGCTCGGCGCCGGCGAATACCGTGCAGGTCGAGTTGATGCGAACCGTCTTGGTCGATTTCATCGCCAGGGGCCCGAGCTCGTGCAGGCCCATGTTCATCTCGTCGGCGATGTAGCCCAGGTAGCGGCCGCAGCCCGCGGCGCAGCGGTCGTTCATCTGGAAGCTCTCGACGATGCCGTGCTTGTCGATCTGGATCGCCTTGGTGTCCTGGCCGCCGATGTCGAGCACCGTAGCCGTGTTCGGGTACATCACGTGCGCGCCCAGACCGTGGCACAGGATCTCCGAGCGGATATGCTCCTTGGAGAACGGCAGCCGGGCACGCCCGTAGCCGGTGCCCACCACGTAGGCCTCCTCGAGCGCGGTATCGAGCACGCCATTTATCGGGGCGCGCACCGCATCCTGGGTCTTCGAATCGTTGGTCAGGACCGAAAAGGTCCGGTCCAACGCATCGAGCAGGTGGGGCTTGATCGAATCCCCGTAGACGCGGTTCTCGACTTCGATGATCGAGCGGTCGAAGACATTGAGCAGCATGTCGTAGCGCACCCCCGCCTCCTTCGCGACCGCCTCGCCCACCGCGAGATAGCGGCTACCGGCAATGTCGCGGAAGAAGTCCGACTTGCGCTTCGCTCCCGGCGCGAACAGCTTGGGAGCCTCCACTTGCAGTCGCTTGAACACCTCATCGAGCGCCGCAAGCACCCCAGCTGCGGCATCGCCGAAACGCGTGCCCTCGGCGTTGCGCCGGCAGGTAGCCTCGAGGTCGGCCAACTGCTCGAGGAACTGCTCGAGCCGGAAGTCGCGTTCGAGCTGCCCCACGAATCCATCCAGCCGGTCACCGTTGAGCGCGCGCGATCGCGACAAGGCCTCGCGGAACAGATGGAAGCGCGCGTTGAGCAGTGCCTCCTGTTTCGCGATCGCGGCGGCGGTGTCGTAGTTCGAGCGCGAGTTGGTGATGCCGCGCCCGAGCACGTTCTTCTGCTCGTCCATCACCACCGCCTTGGTGGTGGTGGATCCCAAGTCGATTCCGATGAAGCATCTCATGGTCAGTGCAACGCCGCTGCGCGCTTCTGTTTGATCATCTGGAAATAGCTCTCGAGGCGGTTCTTGATGTTCGCCGCCGAGAAGTAGCGCGGATCCACCAGGTCGGACTCGATGAACGCCGCCGGCTTGCCGGTGCGCTTCTCGACCTCGCGCAGGATCAAGAGCTGTCCTGCCGAGAAGCTGTTGCAGCTCTTGATCGAGTTGATCAGCAGGCCGTCGGCCTGGTATTCGTCCATGTACTTGCAGATCATGTCGATGCGCTGCGGGAAATTGAGGTTCGTATAGCAGCCCAGGCAATACTCCGCCAGCGACTCGAGCGGATGATCGGGGTCGTGACGGAAGCCGAAGTCGTATACGCCGCCGACCTTGGCGTAGGTCGAAGCCACCACCACCGCGCCTTCGTCGTAGAACATCTTCCAGAAATCGCGAAAGCTGGTCCAGTTGGGCGGGCCTTCGACCACCAGGCGGTACTTTTCTTCCCCCATCTCGCCTTCCGGGGTGACCGGGCCCTTGCCCTCGCGGATGCGCTGCTCGATCTCGGTGCGCAGCACGCGGTAGTACTGAGTCGCTTCGGGAGTGCCGCGGAAGGCGGTGAAGATCGGCCCGATGTAGTACACCGCGCCGAAGTAGCCGTCGATCGGCGAGGGCTTGTGCTTAGCCGATTGCAGCGTCCAGACCAGGTCCTCCTCCGCCTTGGCCGACTCCCGCATGTATTGGCGCAACCGGTCGATGTCGAACTTCACGCCCGAAACCTTCTCCAGGGTCGGAATGACTTTTTCCTTGAGCTGCTTGACCACGTAGTCGCGCATGCTCGGCGAGATGTGGCCGTCGCCCTGGTAGGGCACGTGCAGCATCACCGTCTCGCAGTCGTATTTCTGGCGCACCAACTCAAACCACTTCATGAAGGTGAAGCAGCCGGTGTAGGAAAGCAGCAGCACGTCCGGGGTGGGCAGCGGCTCGCCGGTCGGCCCGACCTGCCCCTGCAGCATCATGCCGAGGTCGGTCTTGACGTAGGTGCACACGTCCTCCGAGTGGCCGTCCCGCTCGGCGTCCATGATGAACTTGCCGGATTTCTTGCGCATGCCGCTTTGCAGCGCGTTGGTCTCCGGCAGGCTGCGCGCGAAATCGAAGCACATCAGCAGCTCGTTCAGATTGCCGGGCACGAACGTAGCCGAGACTTTCTTGCCCAGCTGGCGCGAATTCGCGAGCTCGTGGTAGTTGTTGTTGATCAGCTCCTTCTGCAGCAACATCGCGTCTTCTTTCTGAGCCACGGGCTTGGCCTTGGGGCTGACTTGGGACTGCATCGCTGGCGTGGTCGTCATTAGGCGGCGCTCCAGAGTTTGATCGAATCGGCGAAGGTGCCGGCCTGCTCGCGGATAGGCGCCATCTGACCGGTGTTCTCCGCGTATTTGAAAGCGGTGTAGGGGACTTTGTACTTGGCGAGCACTTCCTGCAGCATCGGGCGCTCGAGCAGCGCCGGGTCGCAGAACGACGGCGCGGCGAAGATCACCCCTTCGCCGGCGTTGGTCTTGACTTGCTTGAGCAGGTACTGGCCCTTGTCGGACTTCTTCTCGTCGTACTTGGACGAGGTCGACGCCGAGCGGTGCAGGAAGGCCTTGGAAAGCTCCTCGAGTGGATCACCCGTGGTCGGCACGTCGTCCAGGAGCCAGCGCATGATCAGCATGAAGTCGTCGTCGACGATGTAGCAGCCCGCCATTTCGATCGACTTGATCAGGCTGAGCGGCGGCTGCTCGCAGAAAGCGCCGGTGAGAACCACGCGCGCGTTGTCGCGCAGGGGGCGCTTTTCGGCGTCGGCGGCCGCAATGTAATCGCGCACCAGCCGGGTGTGTTCTTCCGGCGGCAGGACGCATCCGGCGCGCAGGACCAAGTAGACCTCGGAGGTTGGTGCCTGCCAGGGCTTTGCCGCCCTGTAGGCGTACATTTCGCGCAGCGCGCGCCGATTGTCGTTGTAGACCGCGATCGACGCGCGCAGCTCGTCGTCCGAAATGGGCTTGCCGCGCAGCTTGCCGAGGTCCTCGCGCAGGACCTGCATCTCGCGCACGTAGAACTCGCCGCCGATCGAGTCGTCGTAGTTTTGCGGCACGTCGAAATACTTGACGTACTTTTCCTTGAACAGGATCTGCCACATACCCGAGAGGTTTCGGATGACGTCGCAGATCGACGGGAACAGCATGCCGTCGAGGACGTCGAGACGGCCGGTGAGGCCGAGCTCGAGCGTCGAGCGTGGGATGCGGCAGATATAGCTTTGGTAGTAGGCGTCGCCCTGGATGACCTCCATCTGGTCGCCGCCGCCGAAGATGCCCACGGGCAGCATTCCGGCCGCATGCACGATCTCGCGCGGCACGTATATCGGCATATAGCCGATCGCCTTGCGCCCCGGCGCGGCTTCTTTCCACTCCTTGACCGCGCTGAAGTGCAGGTCCTCGAACAGCGCCTCGCAGCGCTTGACGATGTCTTGGACGTTCATTTGTGCTCCCACTTTGGTGTGCGCTTGTCGAGGAACGCCTGCAATCCCTCGACGGCGTCGCGCGTCTTCATCAGCCCTTCCAGGTATAGCGCCTCGACTTCCGCCAGGCGGTGCCGAAGCCGTTCGATCAGCGGGGCGCGCGCAGCGCGCAGCGCGTAGCCGAGCGAGCTGGCGCTTTTGCCGTCCAGCTGCGCGTCGAAGTAAGCGAGCGCTCCGGCGGTCGGGTCGACCGCCACCTCGTTTACGAGACCCCATGCCAGGGCCGTCGGGGCGTCGATCGAGCGGCCGGAGAACAGCAAGTCCTCCGCCCGCGCCTGGCCGATGCGCGGAGGCAGCAGGCATGACGCCGCCGGCGCAAAGACCGCCAATTTCATCTCGGGCTGGCCGAATTGGGCGTCTGGCGCGGCAAACATGAAATTTCCGGCGCAAGCGAGCTCGAGGCCGCCGCCGAGGCATTGCCCTCGGGCCGCAACGAGGATCGGGGCCGGCCATTCGAGCATGCGCAACACCAGCGCATGCAGCCCTTTCAGCATCGCCGCGCACTGTTCCGGAAGGTGCTCCTCGACGCTCGCGCCGAAGGAAAAATGCGGACCCTCGTGGTCGATGAGGGCGGCACGCATGCCGCTGTTGCCGGCGTGCCCGGCAAAGGCCTGGTCTAGCGCGCGGATCATCGCGGCATCGAGGATGTTCGCCTTCGGCCGCGCGAGCCGCAGCCTGAGGAGCGCGCCCTCGCGCTCGATCCAGACCTTGAGCGGCGTCTCGGACATGCTCAAGCCTTGCGCTTGGCCTTCGGCTGAATTCGGTCGTGCAGCGGCCCGACCCAGCTCTCGTTTCTCGCGAGCGCCTGTCGCAGCGCGACAAAGTCGACCTCGCGGTCGTCCTTGGTGCCTTCGTTGAAGGCGGTGAAGCCGGCGCGCGCCTCGGTCATCATGTTGAGCGCGAGCCAGGCGCGCGAGTCTTCTTTGTTGCGGTTCCAGGCCTCGAGCTTGGGCTTCCTCAGCTCCTCGAGTGTCTTGGTGGTGCAGTCGGGAAAAGTGAGAAGAATCTTGGCGCACAGCTCTTCGACCTTGGCGTCGAGCATGGACAGGTCGACCTCGCCATTCGCCATCAGTGCCTTGCCTTCCTTGAGGGCCTCGCCGGTTTTCGATTCGCCGAACGCGAGCCGTCCGTAGTCGTCGAATACGCGCGCCGTCTCCACCAGCGGGTTGGCGACGAATTTGCCGTCGACCTTCAGCGCCGGGACGATGTCGCTCAGGATTCCCCAGTAATAGGCCCTGTGCGCCGAGAACGGCTCGCACAGCACGCAGGCGGCCATGGAGCGCTCGGCTCCGATCACGACGGGCAAGAAGTCGGTGGCGCCACCGATGGGCGCCGAGCCGTGTTTCGGGCCGGCCTGGCCGAGGCGCGCCAGGTCCTGGGCGATCGAGAAGTCGCAGGCCATGCCGATTTCCTGACCGCCGCCGACGCGCATTCCGTTTACGCGGCAGATGACCGGTTTGTCGCAGGCGAGGATCGAGGAAACCATGTCGTTGAACAACCGCATGTACTGGCGGTACTCCTGGGGATGCCCGGCGTAGTACTCCGCATATTCCTTGGTGTTGCCGCCGGTGCAGAACGCCTTGTCGCCCACGCCGGTGAAGACCACCGAGCTGACGTCGCGCGCATTGGAAGCAGCGCGAAAGGCGAGGATCACGCCCTTCACCATTTCGGTGGTGTATGAGTTGTATTGCTGCGCGTTGTCGAGCCAGATCCAGGCGTTGAAAAGATCCGGTACGACCTTACCGTCCGGTGTCCGGGCCGGCCGCTTTTCGAGCTTCACGCCCTGGAACGTGATCTCGGCCAGATCGTGGTTTTTAATTGAGTGCACCTTCGCCTCCATGGCTGATCTCCTAGGGTACGAGCACGGCGCGCTTCGAAATCTGGCGGTGGTGCACCGCTTCGAGGACGCGATTGATGTCCTTCAGCGGCATCGGCTCGACGAAAGGCTTGACCTTCACCTTGCCCTCGAGCACCAGGTCGAGCGCCGCGGGATACTGTTCGGGGGGGCAGCCCCAGTTGCCGATCGCGCGCGCGTCGAAAGCCATCAGATTCGACAGCCGCAGCTCGACCTTGTCCATCGTGAAGCCGACCACGCTGAGGGTCGCGCCGTGCACCAGCAGGCCCCACGCCGTGGTCTGGCCGGCCGCGGTGCCGGAACATTCGAAAATGAACCACTCGGTTGCGCGCAGACTGTTTTGCTTGGCGAATTCCGTGATGGCCCCCTTGAGGGCTTTGTGCTCGAGAGTCCTTGCGTTGAGCGTCAGGCTGGCTCCCGATGACTTCACGGCGTCGAGCTTGGCGTCGTCGACGTCGATCGCAACGACCTTGGCGCCGAATGCGTTCGCCACCTGCACGCAGTAGCCTCCTACGCCGCCGGTACCGATGACCACCGCCAGCGTGCCCGGCGCCACCCCGGCGCGTCGGACCGCCTGGTATGGCGTCGTGAGCGCGTCGGCGACCACCGAGACCTCCGCCAGTTCGAGCCCCGCCGCCGCAAGGCGCTGCTCATCGACCGGGCACAGGCCGCGTGCGGGCACCACGATGTGGGTGCCAAAACCTCCCTGGATGTCGTTGCCCGGCATCTTTTGCTTGCGGCAAATAGTGCCCAGACCGCGCTTGCACAGATCGCACTCGCCGCAGGGCAGCACCGCCGGCACGATCACCGCCTTGCCCAGCCAATCCTCCGCTCCTGCGCCTGCCGCGACGACACGGCCGGAAATCTCGTGTCCCAGCGCGAGCGGCAAAGGATGGTTGGTCCGCACCCCGTCGTAGAAGTAGCCCAGGTCGGTGTGGCACACGCCGCAGCCGGCGATGTCGACGGCCACCTCGCCCGCTGCGGGCGAAGCGTCGAACGCCTCCAGGACCAGGGGTGCCTTGGGGGCCGTCATCAGCCAGCGCTGGGCGTGGATCGCTGCCACCATCTTGGTCTCCTCCACTTGATCTGCGGGGCGTTTTCACCTATTGTGGTATTCACGTACCACATTACCAATTTAGCCGAGGAGCAGTGCCTCGTCAACGCCCCGGATAAAGTGATGAGCCCCTTTTTTACGCTCCGCATGCTGGAGCGATTTGATCCAGAGCAAAGAATTCGCGCATCGTTGCGCGAGCATGCCGGATCGGGAGGATTTGCATGAACCTTAAAACCCAGGGTGCCGACAGGCACGCGAGCGTTTCAATCGCACTCGCGGGGTCCGGCGGCGCAGGCGTCATGACCGCTGGCAACATGCTGCTCGAAGCGGCGGCGCAGGCTGGCTACTACGGGCTGATGACCCGCACCAGCGGCCCGCAAATCCGCGGTGGCGAGGCGGCGGCTATGATCCGGGTGTCGACTTTCGCCTCAGACAGCCAGGACGACCACTTTCAGGTCCTTGCGGCGATCGACTGGCAGAACGTCACCCGCTTTGCCTCCGAGATTCCGCTCGCGGCGAGCGGCCTGCTGGTGGGCGACCCAGCGCAGGGGGAGCCGCCCGATAGCTTCATGGGTATGGGGGCGCGTTACGTGCCGGTGCCGCTGAAGGAGCTCGCCAAGCAGATCAGCGGCGGCTGGCCCAACATGGTGGCGCTCGGCGTGCTCGGCGCGCTGATAGGCCTGCCAGAGAACGCGCTCGAGCGCGCGGTGAAAAAGGCGATGAAGAAAGGTGGCGAGGCGCTTGCCGCCGGGATCGCGGCCGTAAAGCTCGGCATGGCCGAAGCGGCGAAGCTCGAGGGCGGCTTCCCCCTCGCCCCGGCAACAGGCGGCGGCTCGCGATGGCTGATCAGCGGCAACGAAGCCGCGGGCTACGGCGCGCTGCGCGGCGGCGTTCGCTTCGTCGCCGCGTATCCGATTACTCCCGCGACGGAATTGCTGGAGTGGATGTCGCCCGCGCTGACCAAGGTGGGCGGGGCCCTAGTGCAGGCGGAGGATGAGCTGGCATCGATCAACATGATCGTCGGCGCCTCCTACGGCGGGGTGCCCTCGTTGACCGCGACCTCCGGGCCCGGGCTCGCGCTGATGAGCGAGGCAATCGGCCTCGGCGTCGCGGCGGAGGTGCCGATCGTGGTGGTCGACGTTATGCGCACCGGGCCGTCGACGGGAATCGCGACCAAGACCGAGCAGGCCGATCTCAACATCGCCCTCTATGGCCTGCACGGCGACGCTCCGCACGTGGTCGTCGCGCCCAACTCCGTGTCGGATTGCTTGAGCACGACGCAATGGGCGGTGAGCCTTGCCGAATCGATGCAGGTGCCCGCGATCGTCCTCTCCGACCAGTACTTCGGCCAGGCGCGCGCGATCATCGAGCGGCCGGCAGACTCCGAGTTCAAGGCAGAGCGTCTTCGGGCGCCCGATAATGCGCCCGACTACAAGCGTTACGCGCTCACCGAATCGGGCATTTCGCCGATGGCGATTCCCGGCACCCCCGGCGCCATGTACACGGCCGACGGACTCGAACACAATGAGCGCGGCACGCCGTCATCACAGGCGGGCGATCACCTGGCCCAGCTCGAGAAGCGTCAGCGCAAGCTTGCCGCGCTCGATTGCGCCGAGCACTGGGCGAGCGTCGAAGGCGACGGAGACATCGCGGTCGTGACCTGGGGCTCGTCCACGGCGCCGGTGCGAGAGGCGTTTGCGCGCGCGCGCGCCGACGGCGTCAAGGCGCGCCTGGTGTCGCTGCGGCTGCTGTCGCCGGCGCAACCGGCGCGCCTGACGCAGGCGCTCGAGGGGGTCAAGCGCGTGCTGGTCGTCGAACAGAGCTTCGGCGGCCAGTTCTACCGGTACCTGCGCGCCGAATACGACCTACCGAAAGACGTGCAGAGCGTGCGCCGGCCGGGCCCGCTACCTTTCCGGCCGGACGAAATCCACCAGTTGCTTCTGAAATGGAGCCGCAAATGAACGCACCCGCGACTGTCGCGACGCTCGCCGCGAAAGACTTCAAGTCGGACTACAAGCCGGTCTGGTGTCCCGGCTGCGGGGACTACACCGTGCTCGCCTCGATCACTCGCGCGCTCGCGGCGCTCGGCCTAAGGCCCGAGAACGTGGCGGTCGTCTCGGGCATCGGCTGCTCGTCGCGCATTCCGGCCTATACGACCTGCTACGGCTTTCATGGTGTGCACGGCCGCGCCCTCGCGGCCGGCACCGGCCTGAAGGTGGCGCGCCCGGACCTGACCGTGCTGGTGGCGGGGGGCGACGGCGACGGCTATTCGATCGGCGGCAACCATTTCATGCATGCCTGCCGCAGGAACGTCGACCTTACCTACATCGTGATGGACAACCACGTTTACGGCATGACGAAGGGACAGCCCTCGCCGACCACCGAGCCCGACTGGAAGAGCAAGCTCGCGCCCGGCGGCACCGGCTTGCGGGAGTTCCATCCGCTCGTGATCGCCCTCGCTTCGGGCGCGAACTTCATCGCGCGATCCTTTTCAGGAGACCCGAGCGGTACGGCGGCGCTCATCACCGAAGCCATCCGCCATCCCGGGTTTTCGTTCATCGAAGTGCTGTCGCCATGCGTCACCTTCCGGCCGGAGCAGCGCGCATGGAAAGAGGTGGTGAGACCCTCGCCGGTCGAGCCGACCGACGATCCGGCGCGCGCCGCGCGCCGGCTGATGACCGACGACGGATTCAACGTCGGCGTGCTCTACAAGGGTGCGCGGCGCCCTTACGCCCCGGCCGGCCGTCCGACGCACGCAGCTGCCGACCTGGAGAAGGAGTTCGCGCTATGACAGCAGTCAAGAAGAAGAAGAAACTCGACACCGCCTTCGCCGAGTTCATGACCCGTGCATACGTCATGGAGGTCGATGCGGCGGAGCGCTACGCGGACTTCGCCGACCAGATGGAGGTCCACAACAACCTTGAGGTGGCCGAGCTGTTCCGCAAGCTCTCGCGTGTCGAAGGCCTGCATGCCAAGCGCATCCTGCAGGAGATGGGCTGGAAGAAACGCCCGCAAGCGCTGCCCGGGTGGCGCTGGGACGACGCGGAGCCGCCCGAGACGGCGGCAGTGACCGATCTGCACTACCTGATGCAGCCCTGGCACGCGCTGGAGATCGCGCTCAAGAACGAGCGCCGCGCCGAAAGATTCTTCGCCCGCATCGTGCGCTCGGCGAAGACGCCCGCCTTGGTCAAAAAAGTCGCCGCCGAGATGGCCGACGAGGAACGCGAGCACGTGCGCCTCATCCGCGACTGGATGAAGCGGGTGCCGAAGCCGGAGCGCGGCTGGGACCGCGACCCGGATCCTCCGATCTACTCGGACTGACTACCGCCGTGCTCGGTTCGCACGAGGTCCTGTTGCCCGAAGGCTGGGCATCGCCCGTCGGCTACGCCAACGGCGTCGCGGCGGCGCCCGGCCGGCTGGTCTTCGTCGCCGGTCAGGTCGGCTGGGACGCGCAGCAGAAATTCCATAGCGTCGCGCTCGCGCCCCAGTTCGAGCAGGCGCTCAGCAACGTGCTCGAAGTGCTGGCGGTCGCCGGCGGCCGACCCGAGCATGTCTGCCGCATCACCGCCTACTGCTGCGATAAGGCCGCCTACCTAGAGGCGCGGGCCGAGCTCGGGACGATCTGGCGCCGTCACATGGGGCGGCATTTCCCCGTGATGAGCATGATCTTCGTCGCGGACCTGCTCGACCATCCCGCCAAGATTGAGCTCGAAGCGACCGCCGTGATTCCTACTTGAACTTGTAGTAGCGCTGATTCAGCCAGGCCGCTACGCTCTGCTCATCTTCGGCCGTGAGCCCGGCGTGGGTGCGCTGGTTGCAGCCCTGCACCTGCGCGAGCAGCGCCGCGGGGGTGTGAATTTTCCGGTTGGGGCGGGTGAAAACGCTCGATCCATCGCCGCCGAACTGCGAAGCGTGGCAGGTGGCGCACCTCTCCTGGTAGAGCGCCTTCCCCTGCGCCGGGTCGCCGAACGAAAAGACATCCGGCGCCGCGATTGCGGCGCTGGCGTACGCGATCATTGCTACTGCGAAATATCTGAACATTTTCCAATCCGATGTTGAGGCTTGCCACCCAAGGATAACTCAGCGTAAAACTCGTGCACATGATCAAGCGCGTCGTGCTCTGGATATACGCTGCCGCTCTGCTGACGGCTTGCCAATCCGGGCCGTCGCCGCTGACGCTCGTAAGTATCGCGACCTCTCGCAACCCCGAGGCGGCGCTGCGCGGAGCGGCCAAGCACCGCGTCGAGCTCTATGGGCGGGACCCGCGCGTTCTGCTGGCGGATTTGCGCGCTGCAAAGCGCGATTTTTCACGACTGCAGGCGTTGCTGTCGGGCAAGGCCAGTGCAAGCTGGGGCCGCAAGGACGTGAAGCTGCCGAGCCGCACGCGCTACGTCAAATACACCCAGAACTACAAAAGCCGCGCCGTGGTCGATTTCGACGCCGGCGAAATCACGGTCGAAACGGTCGATCAGAAAGCGCCGCGAGCGAGCCTGAAGAATGCGATCGTCACGACGCTGCTTACCCCCGACGACCCACGGGCGGTCGATCTCTACTCGGACAAGTCGATTACCCTCTCCAGCTCGCGGGAGCCCTACCTGCTCGGGCTGGTTCTGGATCACCAGGGCGGGCCGATCGACGGCCCGGCGCGCGCCGAGCGCTTCGCCGACTACCTGCTGCGGACTCGCGCGGCGACGCGCCGCGTCGACCTGAAGGAGGGCCGGAAGAAGGCGTTATACGTCAAGTTTTCGATGGTCCCCAACTTCGAGAGCGGCCAGGCGAAGAAATACCGGCCGCTGGTGGAGAAGTACGCCGCGAAGAACAACCTCAGTCCGAGCCTCGTTTTCGCCATCATCCGCGCCGAGAGCAATTTCAATCCGTTCGCCGTGAGTCCGGCACCCGCATACGGGATGATGCAGCTCGTGCCGGCGAGCGGCGGCCGGGCGGCCTACCGCCGCGTGAGCGGCCGCGACGAGACACCGAGCCGCGATTTCCTGTTCGACCCCGCGAACAACATCGAGCTGGGCACCGCCTACCTAGGTCTGCTCTTCGAGGACCAGCTCGACGTCGTCGCCAATCCGGTGTCGCGGGAATATTGTGTGATTTCGGCCTATAACACGGGGTCAGGTAACGTCCTGCGCGCCTTTTCCAGCGACCGTGTGGCGGCGGTCAACCGCATCAACTCGATGCAGCCCCCCGCCGTCTACGACCGGCTGCGCCGCCACCTTCCCTACCAGGAAACCCGCCGCTACCTGGTCAAGGTGGTCAACTTCCGCAGGCAGTTCCTCAGCTTCGAGAACTAGGCGCGGATTGCCGCTTACTCGACGGTGACCGACTTGGCCAGGTTACGTGGCTTGTCGACGTCGGTACCTCGCGCAAGCGCGGTGTGATAGGCGAGCAGCTGCAGCGGCACCACGTGCAGGATCGGCGACAGGGGACCCGCATGCTCGGCGAGCCGGATCACATGCACCGAATCGCTCTCCTCGATCTGGGTTTCGTTATCGGCGAACACGTACAGTTCGCCGCCGCGCGCACGCACTTCCTGGAGATTGGACTTCAGCTTCTCGACCAGGGCGTCGCCGGGTGCCACCGCAACGACCGGCATGTCGCGATCGACCAGCGCCAGCGGGCCGTGCTTGAGCTCGCCCGCGGCATAGGCCTCGGCATGAATGTAGGAAATCTCCTTCAGCTTGAGCGCGCCCTCCATCGCGATCGGCCAATGTATGCCGCGCCCGAGGAACAGGGCATGCTGTTTCTGCGCGAAGCGCCCGGCCCAGCGCTCGACCGCGTGCTCGGTCTCGAGCACCTTGCCGAGCGCAGCCGGCGCGTGGCGCAACGCCCTGAGCAGCTCGCCCTCCACCTTTGGATCGAGGTGGCGCCCGAGCTTTGCCAGCGCCAGCACGAGCAGGAAAAGTGCCCCGAGCTGGGTGGTAAACGCCTTGGTCGAGGCGACGCCGATTTCGGGACCCGCGCGCGTCAGGAATCGCATGCGAGATGCGCGGATCAGCGAGCTCTCGGGCACGTTGCATATCGACAGCGTGCGCTCGATGCCAAGCGACTTTGCGTACTCCAGCGCCGCAAGCGTATCGGCCGTCTCCCCTGATTGAGAGATCGTGACGAACAATCCGCGTGGGTCCGGCACCACCTCGCGGTAGCGATACTCGCTCGCGATGTCGACCTGCGCCGGCAGGCGCGCGATCGACTCGATCCAGTAGCGCGCCACCATGCCCGCGTGATAGCTGGTGCCGCAGGCAACGATCTGAACCGACGTCACGTCCTTCAGCATCTCGACCGCATCGGCGCCGAACAGCACCGGTTGCACCGAGGTTGCGGCGGAAACGACCTCGAGCGTGCCGGCGAGCGCGCCGGGCTGCTCGAAAATCTCCTTCTGCATGTAATGCCGGTAAGGCCCGAGCTCGACCGCTTGCGCGGTCATCTCCGAGACGTGCGCCGGGCGCTCGACTCGAGCGCCGCTGGCGTCGACGACTCTCACTCCGTCCGGACGGATTTCCGCGCAGTCGCGGTCTTCGAGATAGATTACGCGCGAGGTGACCTGGATCAGCGCCGAAGCGTCAGAGGCGGCGAAATTCTCGTTTTCGCCGAGCCCGAGCAGCAGCGGCGCACCCTTGCGCGCGAGCGCGACGGTGTGAGGATCGTCCTCCGATACCACCGCAATCGCGAACGCACCGACGAGCTCGCCCACAGCTTTGCGTACCGCGCCGAGCAGGTCGGGGCTGCTCTTTCGGTGGTGCGCAATCAGATGCGCAATGACCTCTGTGTCGGTATCCGACGAGAACGTGTAGCCGTCGCCGCTCAGGCGTTCGCGGATCCGCTCGTGGTTTTCGATGATGCCGTTGTGCACTACGGCGAGGCCGCCCGAAACGTGGGGGTGGGCGTTCTTCTCGGTCGGGGCCCCGTGCGTCGCCCAGCGGGTGTGCGCGATGCCGGTTTCGCTGCCGAGCCGTTGCGCGTCCACTTGAGCGGCGAGCTCGGCGACGCGGCCGGCGGCGCGGAGCCGTCTGAGCTGCGGCTTGTTTCGCGCATCGAGCACCGCGACACCTGCCGAATCGTAGCCGCGGTACTCGAGCCTGCGCAGGCCCTCGATCAGAACCGGTACGATGTCGCGGCGCGACGCCGCGGCGACGATTCCGCACATCGAATCAGTCCTTCTTCCTGCGTGGTTTCCACGACGGGATCGAAACCTGCCTGGCGCGCGCCACGGTGAGTTGCCCCGCCGGCGTGTCCTTGCTGATGGTCGACCCCGCGCCTATATAGGAGCCTTTGGCGATCTTGACCGGCGCCACCAGGGTGGCGTCCGATCCGATGAAGCAGTCGTCCTCGATCACGGTGCGGTGCTTTGCCGCACCGTCGTAGTTGCATGTGATGGTCCCTGCTCCGACGTTCACGCGGGCGCCTACCTGCGAGTCGCCGATGTAGGCGAGGTGATTCGCTTTCGAGCCGGCGCCGAGGCGACTTGCCTTCACCTCGACGAAGTTTCCGATGTGAACGTCTTCGGCCAGGCTCGCGCCCGGCCGCAGCCGCGCGTAAGGCCCGATGCGGCAGCGCGCGCCGACCTCGGCTTCATCGAGCAGCGAAAACGCGAGCACCTCGCTGTCGGCCGCGACCGTCACGTTGCGCAGGACGCAGTTGGGCCCGATCCGCACCCGGTCGCCCAGTCGCACCGCCCCCTCGAACACGCAATTGACGTCGACGCTGACGTCGCGCCCACACTCGAGGCTTCCGCGCACGTCTACGCGCCCCGGGTCGGCAAGTGTCACGCCCGCGTCGAGCAGGCGCCCCGCTTCGCGACGCTGCGCTTCGCGCTCTAGGGCTGCAAGCTCGCGCCTCGAATTCACCCCTGCGACCTCTGCCCACTCCGGCGCCTTCACCGCAGCGACCGTGACGCCGTCGGAAACGGCCAGTGCGACCACGTCGGTGAGGTAGTACTCTTGCTGCGCATTGTGGTTGCGTACGGCCCCCAACCATGCCGAGAGTAGCTTTGCCGGCGCGCAAAGGAATCCGGCGTTCACTTCGCGCAGGCCGAGTTCGGCGGTACTTGCATCGCGCTGCTCGACCACCCTGAGCGCGTGTCCCTGCGTGTCGCGAACCACGCGGCCGTATCCGGTCGGGTTCGGCGCCTCTGCGGTGAGAATAGCGAGGCCGTCTTGCCCCGCCTGCACCAGCTGCTTGAGCGTATCGACGCCGATCAGGGGGACGTCGCCGTACAGCACCAACACGTCGTCTTCGGCCGCGACTTCGGGCAGCGCCTGCATCACCGCATGCCCCGTGCCGCGCTGCGCAGCCTGTTCCACCCAGGTGACGCGCGCATCGGGAAACGCCGATTTGACGTCGGCGCCGCCGTGTCCGTGCACCACCAGGATGCGGGCCGGGCCGAGTGCCCGCGCTGTCTGCAGCACGTGCGCGAGCAGGGGCCGTCCGGCAAGGCGGTGCAGCACCTTCGGCAGGGAGGAATGCATGCGCTTGCCCTGGCCTGCGGCGAGCACGATGATGGAAAGGGACATGGAAGCGGAATGCTAAAGGGCGGCCCGCAGCCGCACAAGCATCTCGTCGATCTCGGCCCTGGTCACGTTGAGCGCCGGCATGAAGCGCAGGCACTCGGGGCGCGGCGAATTGAGGAGCAGGCCGTTCGCGAGCGCTGCCTCGACCACGGCAGTTCCGGTGGGCCGACCGATTTCCAGCGCAGCGAGCAGGCCACGCCCGCGAACTTCGCCTAGGCCGAGCTCGGCGGAAAGCGCGCGCAGCCTTTGCTGCAGGTAGTCGCCGCAGTCGCGCACCTGAGCGAGAAACTCGGGCCGCGACACGACCCCCACCACTGCGTTCCCCGCCGCCGTCATCAACGGGTTGCCGTTGAAGGTCCCGCCCTGATCGCCCGCCTCGAACACGCTCACCTCCTCCCGCGCCAGCAGTGCGGCCAGCGGAACACCGCCGCCGAGGCCCTTGCCGAGCGTCAGGATGTCGGGACGGATGCCGAGGTGCTCGTAACAGAACATGCGACCGGTGCGGCCCACGCCGGTCTGGATCTCGTCCAGCACCAGCAGCACCCCGCGCTCGTGCGTGAATTCGCGCAGCCGGCGCACGAACGACGTGGAGAACGGGATCACTCCCGATTCGCCCTGAATCGGCTCCAGCATGACCGCGCAGGTACGAGCGCCGAGCGCGCCCTCGACCGCGCCGAGGTCGTTGCGGGGTACCCGCACGAAGCCGGGGAGCTTGGGCTCGAACAACCCGTCCCAACCGGGCTTGCCCGAAGCCGACATGGTGGCGAGCGTGCGGCCGTGGAACGCACCGTCGAATACCACGATCTCGTACGCGCCGCCTCGGTTGAGCGCGCCCCATTTTCTCGCCAGCTTGATCGCACCCTCGTTGGCCTCGGCGCCGCTGTTGGCAAAAAAGACCCGCTCAAGGCCGCTCAAGCCGGCCAGCCGGTCGGCCAAGCGGCACATTGGCTCGTTGTAGTAGGCGGGGCTCACGTTGATCACCTGCGCCGCCTGCGTCCCGAGCGCCTCGCGAATCGCCGCCGGCGAATGACCAAGCGCATTGACCGCCCAACCCTGGACGAAGTCGAGATAGGCTCGGCCCTGCGCGTCGTAGAGCCAGGACCCCGCGCCGCGCACGAAGCTCACCTCGGGGCGCCGGGTGATGAACATCAGTGAATCCGTTGTCGGCATCTTCCGTCTCCAGAAAAGAGAAAAGCCACGAACCCGGCGGTCCGTGGCTTTTTTCGCGTCGCATGAACGCTACTCGCCGTCGAAGACCGCGCTTCGTCGTCGTTCGCGTCGGCGCAAAAGGGCGCAGAACGTCATCTCGGCAGCTCGGAAATTCCCATCAGAAACTCGTCGACCGCGCGCGCGCATTGACGTCCTTCGCGGATCGCCCATACCACCAGCGACTGGCCGCGGCGCATGTCCCCGGCGGCGAATACCTTGGGCACGCTCGTCACATAGCATGCTTCGCCATCGGTCGAGGCCTTGGCATTTCCCCGTTGGTCCCTTTCCACACCGAGGGCGTCGAGCACGCTCTGCACTGGAGATACGAAGCCCATCGCGAGCAGCACTAGGTCCGCCGGCACGATGAACTCGCTGTCCGGCAGCTCGCTCATCTTGCCGTCCTTCCACTCCAGGCGTACGGCCTTGATGGCCTTCACCTTGCCGTTCTCGCCGATGAATTCCTTGGTGGCGATCGACCAGTCACGCGCGGCGCCTTCTTCGTGCGAAGAGGAAGTCCTCAATCGCTGCGGCCAGTACGGCCACACCGGATTGCGATCCGGATCGGGGGGCATCGGCAGCAACTCGAACTGGGTCACCGACTCCGCGCCGTGCCGGTTGGAGGTTCCGACGCAGTCCGAGCCGGTGTCGCCGCCCCCGATCACGACGACATGCTTGCCGCTCGCCCACAGGTCCCTGACGTTCTTGTCTCCGGCGACGCGGCGGTTCTGCAGCGGCAGGAAATCCATCGCAAAGTGAACGCCGTCCAGCTCCCGCCCGGGGACCGGCAGGTCGCGCGGTAATTCGGCGCCTCCGGCCAGCACGACCGCATCGAACTCGGACAGCAGCTTCTTCGGAGTGACGGGCTTCGCTTGCTTGTTGCCGGCCCCAACCGGTGCCTGGCCGATGACGTGATTGACGCGAAACTCGACCCCCTCGGCCTCCATCTGCTCCAGACGGCGATCGATCAGCCATTTTTCCATCTTGAAGTCAGGGATCCCATAACGCAGCAGCCCGCCCACCCGGTCGTTCTTCTCGAACACGACCACGTCGTGACCGACGCGCGCCAGCTGCTGGGCGCAAGCAAGCCCGGCCGGTCCGGAACCGACGACGGCGACCTTCCTGCCCGTCTTGTGCGACGGCGGCTGGGGCGCAACCCAGCCCTCCTCCCACGCCTTGTCGATGATCGCGTGCTCGATCGACTTGATCCCGACCGGGTCGTCATTAATACGCAGCGTGCAGGCCTCCTCGCAGGGCGCGGGACAGACTCGCCCGGTGAATTCGGGAAAGTTGTTGGTCGAGTGCAGCGTTGCGATCGCGGTCTTCCAGTCCTGCCGGTAAACCAGGTCGTTGAAGTCCGGAATGATGTTGTTGACAGGACAACCGGACATGCAGAACGGGATGCCGCAATCCATGCAGCGGGCGCCCTGGACCTTGGCTTCGTCGTCGCTAAGGTGAAGGACGAATTCGCGATAATGCTTCTTGCGCGACTCCTTGTCCTCGCTTGCTTCCTGCAGGCGCTGGTACTCCAGAAAACCCGTGACTTTGCCCATCTACGCCGCCGCTTTCTTGTGAGCTGCCGCGAGTTCGCCCAGCGCACGTCGATACTCGCGCGGGAAGACCTTGACGAATCGCAGCCGATACGACGCCCATGCGTCGAGGATCTCCTGCGCCTTGCTGCTGCCGGTGTAACGAACATGGTTCTCGAGCAGCCGCCGGAGTATCACTTCATCCGCCTCCCCGAGGTGCCAAAGGTCCGCGCTAAGTTTGGCCTGCTGTTCCAATTCCGACAGCACAGGCTCGAGATCCACCATCGCCGGATTGCAGTGGTTGACGAACTCGCCGTCCGCGTCGAAGACGTACGCGATGCCGCCCGACATGCCCGCGGCGAAGTTGCGGCCGGTCGCCCCCAGCACTACCACAGTGCCACCCGTCATGTACTCGCAACCGTGGTCGCCGACCCCTTGCACCACTGCGTGCGCGCCCGAGTTACGCACCGCGAAGCGCTCGCCGGCGACGCCCCGAAAATACGCTTCTCCGGCAATTGCGCCGTATAGCACGACGTTGCCGGTAATGATGTTTTCAGCCGGCTCGCCCCTGAACTTTGGCGATGGCTGCACGCTGATGCGTCCGCCGGACAGGCCTTTTCCGCAGTAGTCGTTCGTGTCGCCGATCAGCTCGAGCGTCACGCCCTTCGACAGGAAAGCGCCAAAGCTCTGCCCCGCGGACCCCGCCAGGCGCACATGAATGGTGTCGTCCGGCAGGCCGTCATGTCCATAGCGCTTGGCGATCTCCGACGACAGCATCGTACCAACCGTGCGGTTGATATTCCGGATCGGCATGTCGATCGAGACCGGCTCGCCGCTCTCGATAGCAGGCCGCGCGAGCTCGATCAGGCGGTTGTCCAGCGCCCTGTCCAGGCCGTGGTCCTGGGCCTCGGTGTGAAACCGGGCCACGTCCTGCGGCATGCTCGGCATGTAGAACACCCTCGAGAAGTCGAGCCCCTTCGCCTTCCAGTGCTCGATTCCCTTGCGCATGTCGAGAAGCGCCGTGCGGCCGATCAGATCGTCGAACTTGCGGATGCCGAGGCTCGCCATCAGCTCGCGCACCTCCTCGGCGACGTAGAAGAAGTAGTTCACCACGTACTCGGGCTTGCCCGAAAACTTCTTCCGCAGCACGGGATCCTGCGTCGCGACGCCGACCGGGCAGGTATTGAGGTGGCACTTGCGCATCATGATGCAACCCTCGACCACCAGCGGCGCGGTGGCGAATCCAAACTCGTCGGCCCCGAGGATGGCACCGATCACCACATCGCGACCAGTCTTGATCTGTCCGTCGACCTGAACCGCAATGCGGCCGCGCAGTTGATTGAGAACCAGCGTTTGCTGCGTTTCCGCGAGGCCCAGCTCCCACGGCGTGCCGGCATGCTTGATCGACGACCAAGGCGACGCCCCGGTTCCGCCGTCGTGGCCAGAGATCGTGACGTGGTCGGACTTTGCCTTCGCCACGCCCGTTGCCACGGTGCCGACGCCGACCTCCGAGACCAGCTTGACGCTGATCGAGGCCGCCGGATTCGCGTTCTTGAGGTCGTGAATCAGCTGCGCGAGATCCTCAATCGAGTAAATGTCGTGGTGCGGCGGCGGCGAGATCAGCTCAACACCCGGGGTCGAGAAGCGCAGCTCCGCGATGTACTCTGAAACCTTGCGTCCCGGCAGCTGTCCGCCCTCGCCGGGCTTGGCACCCTGCGCCATCTTGATCTGGATCTGCGCGGCCGATGCCAGGTACTCGGCGGTGACACCGAAGCGTCCGGACGCGACCTGCTTTATCTTGGACTTGAGCGAGTCGCCCTTTTTCAGCTCAATATCGGCTTCAACGCGCCCCCTGCCGAGGCGCGAGGCGAGCGTCTCACCGGCCTTCACCGGCGCGTAGCGGCGGCGGTCCTCACCGCCCTCGCCCGTGTTCGACTTTCCGCCAAGGCGGTTCATCGCCACCGCGAGCGTCGTATGCGCTTCCGTGGAAATCGAGCCGAGCGACATGGCACCGGTGGAGAATCGCTTGACGATCTCGGCGGCGGACTCCACTTCCTCGATCGAAACCGGTTGCGCGCGGTCGAAGCGGAACTCGAACAACCCGCGGAACGTCATGTGGCGCTTCGACTGGTCGTTGATGATGCTCGCGTATTCCTTGTAGGTAGAGTACGAGCCACCTCGCGTGGATTGCTGCAGCTTCGCAATCGCGTCCGGTGTCCACATGTGCTCCTCGCCGCGCACGCGCCAGGCGTACTCGCCGCCGGCGTCGAGCGCACCCCGGAGAACCGGATCTTCCTCGTCAAATGCGGCGCGATGCACCCGAATTGCCTCTTCGGCGACCTCGAATACGCCGATGCCCTCGACCGATGAGGTTGTTCCGCTGAAGTACTTGTCGACCAGCGCCCGCGACAGGCCAACGGCCTCGAATATCTGCGCGCCGGTATACGACATATAGGTGGAAATGCCCATCTTGGACATCACTTTTGCCAGACCCTTGCCGACCGCCTTGATGAAATGCTTGCAGGCCGCCTTGCCGTCGACGCCCTTGGCGAGACGGCCCTGCTTGGCGAGTTCGCTAAGGGTCTCGAACGCGAGGTAGGGGTGCACGGCTTCGGCGCCGTAACCGCCGAGCAGCGCGAAATGGTGCACTTCACGCGCCGAGCCGGTTTCGACCACCAGGCCGGTCGAGGTGCGCAGCCCCTTGGCGACCAGATGTTGGTGAATCGCTGAGAGCGCCAGCAACGCGGGAATCGCCACGTTGTCGCGATCGACGCAGCGGTCCGAAATGATAATGATCGAGGTTCCCGCGCGCACCGCGTCCTCGGCCTGCGCGCAGAGCGACGCAAGACGCGCCTCAATCGCCTCCTTGCCCCAGGCAAGCGGGTAGGTGATATCGAGTTCGCAGGACTTGAACTTGCCGTCGGTGTAGTTCTCGATGTGCCGGATATTTTCCATCTGCTCGAAGTCGAGCACCGGCTGCGACACCTCGAGCCGCAACGGCGGATTCATTTCGTCGATTCCGAGCAGGTTTGGCTTCGGCCCGATGAACGAGACCAGCGACATCACCAGCTCCTCGCGGATCGGGTCGATGGGCGGGTTCGTTACCTGCGCGAACAGCTGCTTGAAGTACTGATAAAGCGACTTGTTCTTGTTCGACAGCACCGCAAGCGGCGAATCGTTGCCCATCGAGCCGATCGGCTCCTGGGACTGCTCGGCCATGGGAATTAGCTGGAACTTGAGGTCTTCCTGCGAATACCCGAACGCCTGCTGGCGGTCCAGGAGGCTCGCCCGCGCGGCCTCGCGCTTTTCCTTCGGTGCAGGCAGGCCGTCGAGCTTGATCCGGATGCGCTCGATCCACTCAGCATAAGGCCTGGCCGACGCAAGCGACTCCTTGAGCTCCTTGTCGTCGACGATCCGGCCTCTTTCGAGATCAACCAGGAACATCTTTCCCGGTTGCAGACGCCACTTCTTGATAATGTGCTCCTCCGGCACGGGCAGCACGCCGACTTCGGACGCCATGATCACCAGGTTGTCGTCGGTAACGACGTAGCGTGACGGACGCAAGCCGTTGCGGTCGAGCGTGGCACCGATCTGTCGACCGTCCGTGAACGCGATCGAGGCCGGTCCGTCCCACGGCTCCATCATAGCAGCGTGGTACTCATAGAAGGCGCGCCGGCTGGGGTCCATCAAGGCGTTGTTTTCCCACGCCTCGGGGATCATCATCATCATTGCGTGCGCCACCGAGTAGCCCGACATGACTAGCAGCTCGAGCGCATTGTCGAAGGACGCGGAGTCCGACTGGCCGTCGTAGATCAGGGGCCAGATCTTTCCGAGGTCGCCACCGAGGATCGGGCTCGAGATCGCGCCCTGACGCGCGCGGATCCAGTTGACGTTGCCGCGCAGGGTATTGATCTCGCCGTTGTGCGCGATCATGCGGAACGGGTGCGACAGGTCCCAGCTCGGAAAAGTGTTGGTCGAGAATCGCTGGTGTACCAGCGCCAGCGCCGACTCCATCCGCGGGTCCTTCAGGTCGAGGAAATACTCCCCCACCTGATGCGGCAACAGCATGCCCTTGTAGACGATCGTCCGCGCCGACATGGACGGAACGTAATACTCCTTGCCGTGCGCGAGCTTGAGCGTCTGGATCGCGTGGCCCGCGCTTTTTCGGATGATGTACAGCTTTCGCTCGAGGGCATCGGTGACTGTCAGGCCCTTGCCGCGCCCGACGAAGACCTGGCGGATGGCCGGCTCTACCTGCCTGACCGACTCGCCGAGATCGGAACCGTCGACCGGCACATCGCGCCAGCCGAGAAGAACCTGGCCCTCGTCCTTGATCGCGCGCTCGATTTCGTATTCGCAGGCGAGGCGGCTCGCGGGCTCGCGCGGCAGGAACACCATGCCGACGCCGTACTGGCCAAAGGGCGGAAGCTTCACGCCCTGCTTGGCCAATTCGTCCCGGAACAACTTGTCCGGGAGCTGGACCAGAATGCCCGCACCGTCGGACGCCTTGGGGTCGGCCCCCACCGCACCGCGGTGAGTCAGGTTACGGAGGATAGTCAGGCCCTGCCCAATCAGCGCGTGCGACTTCTTGCCCTTGATGTGCGCCACGAACCCCACGCCGCAGGCGTCTCGCTCGCGAGTTGGATCGTACAAGCCCTGGGCCGTCGGCAGGATTCGCTTATCCACGTCTAACCTTTTGAATGTAAACGCTCTTCTAGACCTTCGCCGCTGCGCACAAAAAAGGCGGGCGAACTGGGAAATATACCGTTTCGAACCCGCTGCTACAAGGGTTCGGAGCGTTTCGAAGCTTTCGGAGCTAGTGCGCGACGACAGCGGCCGTCGCGGCGACAATCGATTCGCGCACCAGCCGCTCGTCCACGTCCGCGCGCAAGGCCGCGTGCCCCATCGCCTCGAGCACGACGAAGCGGATACGGCCATGCGCAGCCTTCTTGTCGACCGCCATCAGCTTCAGATAACGCTCGGGTGACAGTTCAGGCGGCCCGGCCACGGGTAACTCGGCGCGGCCGATCAGCTCTCGCACGCGCCGCAGATCTCGCTCCCTGATCAGCCCAGCGCGCACAGACAGCTCCGCCGCCATCACCATGCCCGCGGCGACGGCCTCGCCGTGCAGCCAGATGCCGTAGCCCATGCCGGTCTCAATAGCGTGCGCGAAGGTGTGGCCAAAGTTGAGTAATGCCCGCCTGCCGCTTTCGCGCTCGTCGGCAGCGACCACCGAGCCCTTGAGCTCGCACGAGCGCCGCACCGCGTAGGTAAGCGAGTCCGCGTCCCCCGCCAGCAGCCGCCCGATGTTTACCTCGAGCCAGGCGATAAACCCCTCGTCTAGCGCAAATCCATGCTTGATCACTTCCGCGAGCCCGGCGCGCAGCTCCCGTGCCGGAAGCGTTCCCAGCGTCGCGACGTCGGAGATCACCACGAGCGGCTGGTGGAAAGCCCCGATCATGTTCTTGCCGCGGGGATGATTGATCCCGGTCTTCCCGCCAACCGACGAATCGACCTGCGCGAGCAGGGTTGTCGGCACCTGGATGAAGGGCACTCCGCGCTGGTACACCGCGGCCGCGAATCCGGCGAGGTCGCCTACGACGCCGCCCCCTAGCGCGATCACGGGCGTCTGGCGGTCACAGCGGGCCGCGAGCAGCGCATCCAGCACCTTGTCGAGTGTGCGCAAGTCTTTCGCTTGCTCCCCATCGGTAACCACGATTTCGAGCGTCTGGATACCGGCCGCGCCGAGCGCGCCTCGCAGGCGCTCCAGGTAGAGCGGTGCCACGACCGTGTTGGTCACAATCGCCGCGCGCCCCGCCTCAAGGTGGGGAACGTATAGCGACGCGTCGTCGAGGATGCCCGATCCGATATGAATCGGATAGCTGCGTTCGCCCAGCTCTACGCGGATACTCTGCATCGCTCCTCAACCTTGGCCAGCAACTCTCGCGCGAGCGCGTGCACGGACTGCGTGCCGGTCTCGACCACAATGTCTGCGATTTGCCGGTAAAGCGGATCCCGCACTGCATACAGATCCCGAAGGCGCTGCAGAGGATCCGGCGTGTCGAGCAGCGGCCGGCTCTTGTCGTGCCGCAGGCGCCGATAAAGGTCCTCGGGGCGCGCGTGGAGGTAGATAGTCGTCCCGCATGAGGCGAGTCTGCGCCGGTTCTCGGCCGACAGTACGGCGCCACCCCCCGTCGCGAGCACCACGCCGTCGAGCGCCGCCATCTCCGCGATGGCCTGTTCCTCGCGGCCGCGGAAACCTTCCTCTCCTTCGATGTCGAAGATCACCGGAATGCGCACCCCGCAGCGGCGCTCGATCTCGTGATCCGAGTCGGCGAAGCGGCGCTTCAGGCGCCGGGCAAGGATTTTGCCCACGGTTGTTTTGCCCGCGCCCATCATGCCGACGAGAAAGATGTTGTCGCCCGGTTTCACGGGGCTATTGTAGCCGCACAGCGAGCGCGCAAAAGAAAACGGCCGGGACGACCCGGCCGTAACGCCCAGAGGAGACGAGGCAAATCAGCGAACGGTGAGGCGGTCGTTCACAATTTTGGGCGTGATGAAAACGAGCAGCTCGGTCTTGCTCGTGCTGGTCGCCTTGTTCTTGAACATCCAGCCCACAAACGGTAGATCCCCGAACAACGGCACTTTCGTGGTGTCGGTGCGGTCGCTCTGCTCGTAGATTCCGCCGATCACCACGGTGCCGCCGTTCTCGACCAATACCTCGGTCTTCACGTGCTTGGTGTTGATTTGCACGCCGGCGGGCGTGGTTACGCCCGGCTGGTCCTTGTTGACGTCGAGGGTCATGATCACGTTGCCGTCAGGCGTAATCTGCGGCTTCACCTTGAGCGACAAATTGGCCTTGCGGAACGACACTGACGTTGCGCCGGAGGAAGTGGCCTGCTGGTACGGGATCTCGGTGCCCTGCTCGATCACCGCTTCGACCTGGTCAGCAGTCAGCACACGCGGACTCGAAATGACCTTGCCATTTCCGTCGGCCTCGAGCGCGCTGATTTCGAGGTTCAGGAATTGCGTCATCGCGCTGTCGAACAGGGTGAACGCAAACTGTCCTGCGTTAAATGAGTTCAGCCCAGCAGCGGGCAGGTTTGAAATGGTTGAATTGTTCAGGAAATCTGGCTGGGTGAGGCTTTGACCCGTCTGATAGCCGACGGAAGCCATCGATCCGCCCATCGTAAAGCGCGTGTTGGCGTCCCCAAGAAACTTGTGCCCGCTACCGGTCTCGTTATATCCGAGTCGGGCGCCGAGGTTCTTGCTAAATGTATCGTTCGCTTCGACTATGCGCGCCTCGATCATAACCTGCCGCACCGGAACGTCGATCTTGGCAATCAGCTTGCGTACGTCCGCGAGCCGGCTCGGCGTGTCCTGCACGAACAGCGTATTCGTCCGCGGGTCTACGACCGCGCTGCCGCGCTTCGAAAGCATGCGCTGATTCGGGTCCGAGAGCAGTTTCTGCACGTCCGCGGCCTTCTGATAGTTCAACTGGAAGGACTCAGTTCGTGTTTGCTCAAGCTCATCTATCTGCTTGGCGGCTTCGAGCGCGAGCTTCTCCCGCGTGGCGAGCTCGTCCGCCGGCGCAATCCAGATCACGTTGCCCGTCCTGCGCATGTCGAGGCCGCGCGTTTTCAGGATGATATCCAGAGCCTGGTCCCAGGGGACGTCTTTCAGGCGCAATGTGATGTTGCCCGTCACCGAGTCGCTGGTGATGATGTTTAGATTAGTGAAGTCGGCAATAACGTTCAGCACTGCCCGTACTTCGACGTTCTGGAAGTTGAGCGAGAGCTTTTCGCCCGTGTACTTGGGCCCCTCCAGCTTCGCATCGGTCACCGGCTTGACTTCGACGACGAACTGATTATCGGACTGATAGGCGTTGTGCTCCCACTGGCCCTTCGGCTCGATCACCATGCGAACATTGTCGCCCTGCTGGTAGGCGCTGACGACCTGCACTGGCGTCGCGAAATCTGAGACATCGAAGCGCTTGCGCAGGTTCTCTGGCAGGGAGGTCTTCAGGAAGTCCACCACGAGGTTCTGTCCCTGCTGGCGGATGTCGATCCCAGTGGACGAGTCCGAGAGGTCAACCACGACCCGGCCCGCACCCGAAGCGCCGCGGCGGAAGTCGATATTGCGCACGGCATGGGTGACGTCCGCTTTACCTTCGGCAAAATTTGCTCCGGAACCGCCTTGTGCCACTGCCGGCGCCGAAAGCGTGACGACGAGATCCTTGCCGTCGATTCTGGCCTCGTGCGGTACCGGGCTGCTGAGGTTCAAGACCATCCGGGTACGACCCGCACCCTGCACCACGTTCATGCTCCTCAGGACGCCTTCGCGAATATTCTGGCTTGAGTGTCCTAACGCGTTTATGGTGTTCGGGAAGTCGAACGCAATACTGGCAGGCGAGGTGATGGCGAAGTTCGGGGGAACGCTCTTCAGCGCCTCCTTGGTGGTCACGCGCACGACGGTCTTGCCATCCTGCTGCAAGACGTTAAAAGCCTCGATGCTGTTCACCTGGGCGAGGGCCGCACCCATTCCTGCGAACCAGAGCACGAGCGCGTACAAAGCATTTAGCTTTTTCATCGTTTACTTACCTCCTGCAATTGCAGCGCGCTGGAGCGTTGCACCCACTCGCCGCTTCCATCCTGGACCAGTTCGGTCAATTTGATCTCGCCTTCATTGATCGATGTGATGACGCCGAAGTTCTGGCCCATGTAGTTGCCTTTCTTGACCCGGTACAGATTCTCGCCCGCCTTCACTAATCCGTACGTTTGTTTGCCCTGGGTGATGGTACCGACCATCTCGATCGATTCGAGCGGAAATGCTTCAAGCGGCTCCTTGGGCCGGTTCAGGTCCGGCCCCGGGGTACCCCCGAAGCCTTTTGCGGCCTTCGCAATGATGATGCGGTCCGGACGGAACGGATCGACCAGATCCTCGGCCGTATATGAAACTGGCTGATAGGCTTTCACTTGCGGCAGCGGCTTCACGTGCCCCCGCAGCCCCTTCGTCAGAGTGTTCAACTCCTGCCGCAAATCGCTGTGCTCGTCGCCCCCGCAAGCGGCGAGCAGCAACACGGACGCCAACACGAGGAATTTTTTCATCAGCGGCGGCCCTTCCTGGTGGCCCGCTGCGCTTTGCGCTGGGCGGCCACTTCCTCTTCGTCCAGGTAGCGAAAGGTGCGGGCGGTCGCCTCCATTTCCAGGTTGCCGTCCTTTTGGGCCTTAATCGCAACGTCGTTCAAAGTGACGATCCGCGACAGCTGACCAACGTCGCTCGCAAACGCACCCATGTCATGGTACGTGCCGACCACCTTCACCTTGATCGGGAGCTCGGCGTAGAACTCCTTCATAATTTCCGCGGACGCCGGCTTGAAAAGCTCGAACTGCAGGCCGCGCCCGAGTCCCGCTTGGTTGATGTCAACCAGCAGCGCGTCCATCTGGGATTTGTTGGGCAGCTGCCGCAGCAAAGCGCCGAACTGGGTGTCGATTTCACGCAGCTGCTGCTGATAGAGGTCAAGATTGATCGCCTGGCGCTTCTTGATGACGTAGGCGTCCTTGAGCTTCGATTCCTCCTGCCTGCCCTGGCTGAGATCGTCGAGCTGGTACTGCCAGTCGACGAAATACGCAGCCACGGGGATCGCCACGAGTATGCCAAGCAGCACCGCAAGCTTCGGCAAGACAGGCCAGGTCCCGGGATCCCGCCAGTTCAGGCGCTTGAAGTCTTCGACGACTTTGTTGATGTCGATCGCCATGGCTCAGCCCTTCTTCGCCTTGCCGCCGCCCTTCGTCTCCTCTTCGGGCTTGAGCGGCTTCAGCGACAGATTGAGGTTGAACTCCGAGAGGCGCTTTTGGTCTACCTTCGTAGCCTTGATCTCGACAAGTTCCGGCTTCTCGAGCCACGGCGAATTTTCGATGTTGCGCATCAGAGTCGAGACCCGTGCGTTGGACTGGGCATAGCCGTCCAGATGCACCGCCAGGCCCTTCTGCGTCACGCTCTTGAGGTAGACACCTTCGGGCATTTGGCGAACGAGTTGATCGAGCAGATGAACGGTCTGCGCTCTGTCCGCCTGCAGTGTTTCGATAACCTGCTTGCGCGCAAGTAGTGCCTGAATTTCGTCCTTGAGCTTCTTAATGTCCGCGATTTGCTTGTCGAGCTTGGCGATTTCGCCCTTCAAGAATGCATTTCGGTCCTGCTGCACCGCGACGCGATTGGCATTCAACACGTGTCCTGCGCCCCAGATGGCTGCGCCGAGAACCGCAGTCAAGCCCGCGACGACCGCGAATTGCGTACGTGCGCGCTTGCGGCGCTCGTCACGATGCGGAAGTAGATTGATGCGAATCGTCATAACGGGTCAAACCTCCGCATGGCGAGCCCGCATGCAACAATCATCGACGGCGCGTCGACCATCAGACGTTTGAGTTGAATACGCGGCGAAGTCTGCATTGCGGCGAACGGATTCGCCACTATGGTGGGCACCTGCGTGCGGGTGTTCACCGCCTCGTCGAGACCCGGAATTACCGCGGAACCGCCGGCAAGCAGGATCTGGTCCACAGCGTTGTATTGCGTCGACGTGAAGAAGAATTGAAGCGCGCGCTGCACTTCCATGGAGAGATTGTCCATGAAGGGCCGCAGGACTTCGCTTTCAAAGTCGTCCGGCAGCCCTCCGGACCGCTTCGCATTTTCCGCTTCTTCAACGCTCATGCCGTAGCGGCTTACGATGTCCTGCGTCAGCTGGTTGCCGCCAAAGGCCTGCTCGCGGGTATACACCGACTGGTCGTTGCGCAACACGGTCACGTTCATAACGTTGGCGCCGATGTCGACAACCGCGATGTTCTGGTCCTTGCCGCCGTTCGGGAGTTGTTCGGTCACCAGCGAAAGCGCGCTCTGCTGCGCATAGGACTCGACGTCCATGACGAGCGCCTTCAGTCCGGCAGACTCCGCTACGGCAACGCGGTCTTCGACCTTCTCTTTGCGGGTAGCCGCTATCAGCACCTCTTCCTCTTCGGGATTGGACGGCGCCGGGCCAACCAGCTGAAAGTCGAGGTTTACCTCGTCCAGGGCGAATGGGATGTACTGGTTCGCTTCAGTCTCGACCTGAAGTTCGAGCTCGTCCTCGCGCAGCCCTGCCTGGACGATGATCTTCTTGGTGATTACCGCTCCCGAGGGCACGGCCATCGCGACGTGCTTGGTGCGCGTCGCAAGGCGCTTGTGCGCTCGTTTGACCGACTCGGCGACGGCCTCGAGATTGTTTATGTTGCCGTCCACCACGGCCTCGCGGGGCAATGGCTCGATCGCGTAGCGCTCGACGCGATATGCGCCCTTGCCGGCATCGACGATCTCGATCATTTTGACCGACGACGAGCTGATATCCAGCCCAAACAAGGGCGGAGCCTTCGGCTTGAAAATATCGAGTTCCATCGTTATTTTCCTTTGCGTACCGGCCTCTTAGGCGCAATACGTAGAAATTGCGTTAAATGCTAGCAACAACTCTATTCAGTGTCTAGTGAATTTTCCACACGGAGGGACCCCCTATAATGCCGTCCTTTCTACGTCGAGGGCGTGACCCTCTTTTCTCGCCCTAACTCCCTTGATGTGGCATCGTTTTTTGATCTTCCCGCTGGCCTTGCTGACGGGGCTTGCTGCAGTTGGCTTTGCGATCGCCGGGCTGGTCGTTGCGCTCGCCTATCCGAACCTGCCGTCACTCGATGCGCTGACCGACTATCAGCCGAAAGTGCCGCTGCGCATTTATACCGAAGATGGTGCGCTGATCGGCGAATTCGGCGAAGAGCGCCGGTCGGTTATCTCGATCGACGAAGTCCCGAAATTTCTCAAGGAAGCGATCATCTCGGCCGAGGACGAGCGCTTCTACCAGCACGCTGGAATCGATTACGTCGGCGTCCTGCGCGCCGCGTACTCGAACCTTCTCGCCGGCGGCAAGCGCCAGGGCGCGAGCACGATCACCATGCAGGTAGCACGCAATTTCTTCCTGTCTTCTGAAAAAACATTCACGCGCAAGTTGTACGAAGCCCTGTTGGCGTTCAAGATCGAGCACAGCCTGTCCAAGGACAAAATTCTCGAGCTATACATCAATCAGATCTACCTGGGTCAGCGCGCGTACGGCTTCGCCGCCGCAGCGCAAACCTATTTCGGCAAGTCGCTCGACCAGCTCAGTCTCGCGGAGGCGGCGATGCTTGCCGGACTGCCGAAGGCACCGTCCAGCTACAACCCGATCACCAGTATGGAACGAGCCAAGCGGCGGCAGCATTACGTACTCGGACGGATGCGGGACCTGGGCTATATCACCAACGCCCAGTATGCAGAGGCGATGGCGGCGCCTATTCGCACGCACCGGCAAAAGAGTGAATTCTCGGTTCACGCGGATTACGTCGCTGAAATGGTGCGCCAGGCCATCCACGCGCAGTACCCGGAAGACGCCTATACCAGGGGCTTTCGCGTTTACACCACGATCCGGAAGGACGACCAGGAGGCCGCCTACGTCGCGCTACGCAAGGGCCTGGAGAACTACGACCGCCGGCATGGCTATCGCGGACCGGAAGGTTTCGTCAAGCTGCCCGATGCGCCGCGAGACGAGGACTACGACGACGCACTTTCCGACTACGCAGACAGCGACGACCTGCTCGCGGCAGTGGTCCTCTCTGCGACACCACGCAAGGTCGAGGCAGCTCTGCGCAACGGCAACACGATCCAGGTCACTGGCGAGGGCCTGAAATTTGCGGCGCACTCGCTTCGTTCCTCCGCATCGCCGCGCGAGCGGATCCGTCGCGGCGCAGTAGTACGCGTGAGGAACATAGGGCGCAAGCGCTGGGAGATAACGCAACTGCCCGAGGTGGAAGGCGCGTTCATCGCCGTGGATCCGCAGGACGGCGCGGTCCGTGCGCTGGTGGGGGGCTATGATTTCAGGCGCAACAAGTACAACCACGTTACACAGGCGTGGCGCCAGCCCGGTTCTTCCTTCAAGCCGTTCATCTACTCTGCCGCGCTGGAAAAGGGATTCACGCCGGCGACCGTGATCGCCGACGAGCCGATCGTGATCGACTCCGGTGTCACCGGCGGTCAGCAGTGGGAACCGAACAATTACGACGGCAAGTTCGAGGGGCCGATGCGTATGCGCACCGCACTGGCCAAATCAAAAAACATGGTATCGATCCGGATTTTGCAGGCGATCGGCACCAAGTACGCGCAGGACTACATCACGCGCTTCGGCTTCGAGGCGGACAAACACCCCCCGTATTTGACGATGGCGCTGGGTGCGGGGTCGGTGACCCCATGGGAGATGGCGCGCGCCTACTCCGTTTTCGCCAACGGCGGCTACCTGCTGCAACCGTACTTCATCGAAAAGATCGTCGACGACCACGGCGATCCTGTGGGCGTCGCCCACCCCCAGCACGCGGGCGACGAAGGCCTGCGCGTTATTGACCCGCGAAACGCGTTCATCATGGATAGCATGCTGCAAGATGTCACCCGCTACGGCACCGCGGCACGGGCCCGCAGGCTTGGCCGCAGCGACATCGCCGGCAAGACCGGCACCACCAACGAATTCGTGGATGCCTGGTTTTGCGGCTTCCAACCGACGCTGGTGGGTATCGCCTGGGTCGGATTCGATCAACCGAAAACCCTAGGCCGGAACCAAACCGGGGGCTCAGTGGCGCTGCCAGTCTGGATGGATTTCATGGAAAAGGCCTTGAAAGGGGTGCCCGAAATGACGCTTTCGCCGCCACCCGGCGTGGTCTTGGTGGAAACCGGGCCCGACCCAACGATTCCCGACGATAAACGCGTGCCAGAGTATTTCTATCAGGAGAACGTTCCGGTCGAACCCGCGCCTGCGGCGCCGGCCGAATCGTCCGCAATCCTGCAGCCTGAGCCGCCGGCCGCGCCACCGCCGGGCGAGTCGTCCGCCGTGCCGCCTTCAGGCGGGCCGTCCGCCGTGCCGCTGCCGCCGACGCCGCAACCCGCCACCCAATAAAGAAGCGGCGCCTCGGCGCACGGCGCGGCTCAGCCGCGCAGCACGACCCCTTGGCCGCCCTGGACGGAGATCAGCTTGGACAGCACAGCAAACAGCTCGCTGCCGTCGCGCGTGCCGCGCCACGCCGAACCGTCCCAGTGAAAGTGGAAGCCTCCGGACTTGGCTGCGACCCATATTTCCCGTGCTGCGGCGTGACGGTTAACGATCATCTTGGTGCCGTTCTCAAACTCGATTTCGAGCACGCCGCCCCCCTTCGACTGCAGGTCGACGTCGAGGCCGCTCGCGTCTATGGCCTGCTCGATGCGCGCCAGTGCAATGTCGGTGAGCGCCTGGAATTCGGAGTCCGTCATGAGGTTCAGAGCGTGCGTGATAACATGCCCATTTTAGCCGCCGCGACGCGATGCGTTCCGCCTTTCTCCTCGCCGTTAGCGCCGTTTTCGCGCTCATCGCCGGGTGCGGACAAAGGGGTGATCTGTACTTCCGCGACAACCCGCCGCCGGGCGTCAAACCGCAGAAGGCTGAGCCCTACAAGCCGGTGCCCTACCCCAAGGACACCGAGCGCGACGGCGGCGACGCTCAGAAGAACTAGTCACCGCGTGGGCTTTACCTACCGTAACGGCGAGCTGTGCGCCGAACAATTGCCGCTCGGCGAGGTTGCGCGCCGTTTCGGCACCCCGTGCTACGTCTACTCTCGCGCCGCCATCGAACGCGCCTACGTCGAATACTCGAGCGCGCTCGCTGGCCGCGACGCGATCGTTTGCTATTCGGTCAAAGCGAATCCCAATCTCGCGATTCTGGCGCTCATGGTAAGACTGGGCGCCGGGTTCGATATCGTCTCGGGCGGAGAGTTGGCACGCGTCCTCGCCGCAGGCGGGGACCCGCGAAAGACCCTCTTTTCCGGCGTGGGAAAAACCGAGAGCGAGATCGAGCAAGCTCTCCTTGCGGGGGTACTGTGCATCAATTTGGAGTCGGAGCCCGAGCTCGAAAGGGTGAACACGGTTGCGGGCCGTCTCGGCAGACGCGCCCCGGTCGCGTTCCGTGTTAACCCCGACGTCGACGCGAAAACGCACCCCTATATCTCGACCGGCTTGAAACAGAACAAGTTCGGCGTAGCGCACGACGAAGCGGAGCGCCTCTACGCCAAAGCGGCTCGCCTGCCGAATGTCGAGATACGCGGCATCGGCTGCCATATCGGCTCCCAGCTGACTGACCCCGCCCCGTTCGTCGAGGCCGCCACTCGAATCGTCGCCCTCGCGGCGAGGCTCGAAGCGGCCGGAACTCCGATCGGGCACATCGACCTTGGGGGTGGCATCGGCATTCGGTACCGGAACGAGACACCGCAGCCAATCGCCCAGTTCGTGGCCGGGGCCTTGGCGGCCCTCGACGGCCGCCGCGCCAAGCTGATCCTCGACCCAGGACGCTCCATTGTGGGCAACGCCGGCCTGCTACTGACACGCGTCGAGTACGTCAAGCCGGGACAGGCCAAGAATTTCCTGGTGATCGACGCGGCGATGAACGACCTGATGCGTCCGGCGCTATACGACGCCTGGCACGCGGTGAACGCGGTGCGCGAACCCCCGTCGGGGGTCCGGCCCGCGACGTATGACGTGGTTGGACCGGTCTGCGAAAGCGGCGATTTCTTGGCCAAAGAGCGCCCCTTGGTCGCCGAGACAGGCGACCTGCTGGCGGTGATGTCGGCCGGCGCCTATGGGATGAGCATGAGCTCGAATTACAACTCGCGCCCGCGCGCCGCGGAAGTGCTGGTCGACGGTGAGCAGGCGCACCTGGTCCGGGACCGGGAGACGGTGCAAGATCTCTTTGCCCTGGAGAGAATCTTGCCGTAGATTGTCGGCGCCGCTGAGCGAACAACTACCCGACACCACAGCCGATACGATCCCGACTGGCCGGTCCCCGGCCCCAAAGATGACGTCCACTCCGCGCCGGTCACGAGCTCTTTCGGTGGCAGGCATTGTCGTTGCCGCGGTCCTTGCCGGTACCACGGCGACTCACTTCGCCGCCGAGGGGGGCGCAAAAGAGAAGAAGCGCGCGGCGGTCCCGTCGGCGGTCCCGGTGTCCATCGCCATCGCCGCGCGGCGCAGCATGCCGGTAGCGATAGGTGCGATCGGGAACGTCGACCCCTATTCGACCGTCGCGATCAAGGCGCGCGTGGACGGCCAGATCGTCAAGGTCAACTTCCGCCAGGGTCAGGCGGTTCGCAAGGGCGAGGTGCTTTTCCGCCTCGATGCGCGGCCGTTCGAGGTGGCGCTGCGCCAGGCAGAGGCGAACCTCGCCCGGGACCGGGCGAGCCGCGACCAGGCTCGCTCCCAGGAACAGCGCTACCTCGATCTGCTCGAGAAGCACTTCGTGTCGAAGGAAGCCTATGCGCAAATCCGCACCGCCGCGGAAACTGCGGAGGCGGTGCTCAAGGCGGCCCAGGCCGCGGTCGAGACGGCACGGATCAACCTTCAATACTGCACGATCCGCTCGCCGATCGACGGCTACGTCGGGCGGATCATGCTGCAACTCGGCAGCCTCGTGAAGGCGAACGACACAAACCCGCTGGTGGTCATCAACCAGGTCCAGCCCATCTATACGACGTTCGGGGTGCCGGAGCAGCGTCTTGGCGAAATCCGGCGTCACATGGCTGCCGGTCCGCTCACCGTGACGGTCGCCAGCCCCGCCACGACAAGCGAGCCGCTCGCGGCCGGCAGCCTCGTTTTCGTCGACAACGCGGTCGACGTCAGCACGGGAACGATCAAGCTTCGCGCGGAGTTCGAGAACCGCAACCTGGCCCTTTGGCCGGGGCAGTTCGTTAACGTAAGTCTCAAGCTTTACGAGGAGAAGAACGCGATCGTGGTGCCATCGATCGCGGTGCAGACCGGGCCGCAGGGAGAGTTCGTGTTCGTGATCAAGCCTGACTCCACGACCGAGGTGCGCAAAGTAGCGGTGGCGCGAACCGAGGGCGACCTTACGGTCATCGCCAAAGGCTTGGTCAAGGGAGAGCGGGTCGTCACGCGCGGCCAGCTGCGGCTCTCGCCGGGAGTCAAGGTCGTCGTCCGACCGGACGCGTCGTGAACCTCTCCGAGCTGTTCGTCCGCCGGCCGGTCATGACCGTTCTGGTCATGGTCGGAATTCTTATGTTCGGAATCGTCGGCTACCGGCTGCTGCCGGTGAGCTCGCTGCCGAACGTGGACTTCCCGACGATCCAGGTCAGGGCCGAGTTGCCGGGCGCGAGTCCGGAAACGATGGCCTCGGCGGTGGCTACGCCACTCGAGAAGCGGTTCTCCACCATCGCCGGCGTCGATTCCATGTACTCGGTGAGTGGCCAAGGCGTTACGCAGATTACGCTCCAGTTTGCCCTTGACCGCGACATCGATGCGGCGGCTCAGGACGTGAATTCTGCCATCGCCGCAACCGCGCGCCAGCTACCCGCGGCAATGCCCGCGCCGCCGTCGTTCCGCAAGGTGAATCCGGGAGATTTCGCGGTCTTCTATCTCGCGCTTACCTCCGACACGATGCCCTTGTCGACGGTCGACGAGTACGCCGAAACCTTCCTCGCACAGCGCATTTCCACCATTAGCGGTGTGGCGCAGGTACAGGTCTACGGCCAGCAGAAGTACGCCGTGCGGGCCCAAGTGGATCCCGGCGCCCTCGCCTCGCGCGGAATCGGGATCAACGAGGTGCAGCAAGCCATCTCGCAGGCGAACGTCAATCTTCCGACCGGCACGCTGTACGGAAAGAATCGGCTGTTCGCGGTGCAGGCGAACGGCCAGCTATTCGACGCCGCCGCCTTTCGGCCCTTGATCGTTACCTACCGCAACGGATCCCCCATCCATCTCGAGCAGCTTGGGCGTGTCATCGACAGCGTCGAGAACGACAAGGTCGCGGCATGGTTCAAGGAGAAGCGCGGCATCGTGCTCGGCATTTACCGCCAGCCCGGCACCAACACGATTCAGGTCGTCGACGCGGTAAAGAAGCTGTTACCCACGTTCCGGGCCGAGGTGCCGGCGGGCGTCACGATGCAGGTGCTGTTCGACCGCTCGGTCACCATCCGTCAGTCCGTAGAGGAGGTGGAGTTCACCCTACTGCTTGCGTTAACGCTGGTGGTGATGGTGATTTTCCTGTTTCTACGCAACCTTTCGGCGACGCTGATTCCCAGCTTCGCGCTGCCGATGTCGATCGTCGGCACTTTCGGCGTGATGTACGTGCTCGGGTACAGCCTGGACAACATTTCGCTGATGGCGCTGACACTTTGCGTTGGCTTCGTGGTCGACGACGCGATCGTGATGCTGGAGAACATCTCGCGCCACATGGAGCAGGGCAAGAGCCGCCTCCAGGCAACGCTTGACGCATCCAAGGAGATCTCATTCACTATTCTTTCGATGACGATTTCCCTTGCGGCAGTGTTCATTCCCGTTTTTTTCATGGGCGGCATCGTGGGCCGCCTGCTGCATGAGTTCTCGGTAACCATCATCACCGCGGTGCTGATCTCCGGTTTCGTCTCGCTTACCCTGACACCCATGATGTCGAGCCGCTTCCTCAAGCCCCAGCACGGCGTGGCGCACGGGGCGTTGTACCAGTTTTCGGAGCGGGGATTCGAGGCGCTGCGTCATGCCTACCGGGTTACGCTCGAGTGGTCCCTCGCGCATGCCCGTTTCATCATGCTCGTGTTTCTCGCCATTACCATCGCGACCGGCTTCTTGTTCGCGCGCATGCCGAAGGGATTCCTGCCGACCGAAGACACCGGCCAGATCTTCTGCTTCACTGAGGCGCCCCAGGACATTTCCTTCGACGCAATGGCGAAGCTGCAGCAGCAGGTGGCGGACATCGTGCGCCGCAACCCGAACGTGCAGGGCGTAATGTCGTTCATCGGCGCGAGCGGGTTCAACCCGTCGCTCAATCGCGGACGCATGTTCATCACACTCAAGCCACGCTCGGAAAGGGTCTCCGCGGACGAGGTCATCCAGCAGCTGCGCCCGAAGCTCCGGAACCTGGTGGGCATCAAGGCTTTCATGCAGAACATCCCGACCATCCGTATCGGACTGCTCACCAAGAGCCCGTACCAGTACACCCTGCGCGGCGCGAGCACGGATGAGCTTTACCACTGGGTGCCGATCATCGAAGACAAGCTCAGGTCGATCCCGATGCTGGTCGACGTCGGGAGCGACCTGCAGATTCATCAGCCGCTGGTGCAGGTGGACATCGATCGCGCCAAGGCGGCGACGCTCGGCATAAGCGTGAGTCAGATCGAGAGTGCGCTGGGCGCCGCCTATGGCTCGCAGCAGGTATCGACGATTTACACTGCGACGAACCAGTACGCAGTGATTCTCGAGGTCGAGCCGCGTTTCCAGCGCGGTCCGGCCGCGCTGCCGTTGCTGTACATACGCTCCTCGAGCGGCGCCCTGGTTCCGCTCGATGCGCTGGCGCAGCTCTCATACGGTCTCGGTCCGCTGACCGTGAGCCACCAAGGTCAACTTCCGTCGGTCACTTTCTCGTTCGATCTCAAGCCAGGTATCTCGCTGTCGCAGGCGATCGACACGATCCGCGACGCGATGCGCGAGCTTCGGGTGCCAGCCACACTCACCGCCAGCTTCTCGGGCACGGCGCAGGCGTTCGAAGACTCTCTACAGGGCATGGGGATCCTGCTGGTGCTCGCGATCGTCGTCATCTATCTCGTCCTCGGCATCCTGTACGAGAGCTTCATCCACCCACTTACAATCCTATCGGGTCTGCCGACCGCGGGCCTGGGGGCGCTGCTGACGCTGAAGCTGTTTGGCCTCGACCTGAACATGTATGCGTTCGTCGGCATCATCATGCTGGTCGGCATCGTGAAGAAGAACGCAATCATGATGATCGACTTCGCGATCGAGGCTCGGCGCAAGGGAGGAAAGGCGCCGCATGACGCGATCTTTGAGGCGTGCATGATCCGCTTTCGTCCGATCATGATGACGACGATGGCCGCGCTCATGGGCAGCCTGCCCATCGCGTTCGCCTTCGGCGTCGGTGGCGACGCCCGCCAGCCGTTGGGCCTTGCGGTGGTCGGGGGCTTGTTGCTTTCGCAGGTGCTTACGCTCTATATCACCCCGGTGATCTACATCTACTTCGAGCGGTTTGCGGACTGGCTGCAACGCCGCCGGACGCACGGCGGCGCCGTTGAGGTCAGCGGCGCCGCCGTGCCGGCGGGACCGCAGGCGCCGAAGGCGCTAGACTAGCCGCATGGCCACCCAACAAGATACGCGAAACATGGCGCTGTTCTGCGATTTCGAGAACATTGCGCTCGGCGTGCGCGACGCCAAGTACGCCCAATTCGACATCAACCGAGTCCTCGAGCGGCTGCTGCTCAAGGGCAGCATCGTGGTGAAGAAGGCCTACTGCGACTGGGAGCGCTACAAGGAATTCAAGGCCGTGATGCACGGCGCGTCGTTCGAGCTGATCGAAATCCCCCATGTACGCCAGTCGGGAAAGAACTCCGCCGACATCCGCATGGTCGTCGACGCCCTGGACCTGTGCTACACCAAGTCTCACGTCGATACCTTCGTCATCATCAGTGGGGACTCCGATTTCTCGCCGCTGGTCTCAAAGTTGCGCGAGAACGCGAAGGTGGTGATCGGCGTCGGCGTGAAGAATTCGACTTCGGATTTGCTGATCGCGAATTGCGACGAATTCATCTACTACGACGACCTGGTTCGCGAGGAAGAGGTGAAGAGGCGCGCGGCGCGCAAGCGCAGGGAAGCGCGCCCCGCCGGGACCGCCAAGGAGTCCAGCGCGTCGGGCGAGGACAAGCGCCAGGAGGCGATGGATCTGGTGCTCGGGACGCTGGAAGCGCTGATCGCCGAGCGTGGCGAGGATGAGCGCATCTGGGGCTCGATGGTGAAGCAGGCGCTCAAGCGCCGTAACCCCGGCTTCAACGAGTCCTACTACGGCTTTCGCGCCTTCTCCGATCTGCTCGAGGAAGCTCAGAAGCGAAAGCTTCTGAGCTTGGAGCGCGACGAAAAGTCGGGCGGCTACCTCATCCGCTCGACGTAGCGACCGACGGGCGCGCAACGCGGGCGCGCCGTTGGAGGGACCCATAGAGGCGCACGCCGAGCAGTCCCGCTAGCACCAGCGCGAAGATCGCCGGCTCGGTGATGTCGCGCTTCACGAGCCACCAGAAATGCAGCACGCCGAACACCGCGATGAGGTAGATGAAGCGGTGAACGCGCTGCCAGCTGCGTCCGAGCCGGCGCTGCATTGAATTGGTCGAGGTGGCCGCAAGCGGCACGAGCAGCAGGAAAGCGGTGAAGCCGACCGTGATGTAGGGGCGCTTGAGCACGTCCGCGGCGATCGCTGTGAGATCGAACCACTGGTCCAACCAGATGTAGGTGATGAAGTGCAGTGCGGCGTAAAAGAACGCGTACAGGCCGAGCATACGGCGCAGCTTCAGCAGCCAGTTCGCACCCGTCGCGCGCCGTAGCGGCGTCACCGCGAGCGTCGCGCAGAGCATAAACAGCGTCCACCAACCGGTCGAATGCGTGACTGCCTCGACCGGATTGGCGCCAAGCGCGTCGTAGGCGACGCCCCAGACGAGGTGCGCGAACGGCGCGAGGAAAAGGGTGAACAGCGCGGCCTTGATCGCAGCCAGTTGGCGCCTGCGAGGTTGCCACATCGAATGGTCCTCAGAAGAACTTTTTCAGGTCCATGCCCGCGTACAGGCCCGCGACCTGCTCGGCGTAGCCGTTGAACATCAGGGTTTTCCGCTTCGGCGTGAAGAAACCGCCTTCACCGATCCGCCGCTCGCGCGCCTGACTCCAGCGCGGATGGTCGACGTGCGGGTTCACGTTTGCATAGAACCCGTATTCGTCCGGGGCCGCCTGGTTCCAGCCGGTCTTCGGCTGCTGCTCGGTGAACGTGATGCGGACGATCGACTTTGCGCTCTTGAAGCCGTACTTCCAGGGCACCACGACGCGGACGGGTGCGCCGTTCTGGTTCGGCAGCAGCTCGCCGTAGAGTCCGAACGTGAGCAAGGCGAGCGGATGCATCGCCTCGTCCAGCCGCAGGCCTTCGACGTACGGCCAGTCGAGCAACGGAAGACGCGTACCGACCATCGTTTCGGGGTCCAGCTTGGTGGTGAAGGCGACGTACTTCGCGCGCCCCGTCGGCTCGACCCGCTTAATCAACGCCGAGAGCGGATAGCCGACCCAAGGAATCACCATCGACCACGCCTCGACGCAGCGGTGGCGATATACGCGGTCTTCCATCGGTGCGAGCTTGAGCAGTTCTTCAATGCCGAACTCGCCCTTGTGCCCGACCTCTCCGTCGACCATGACGGTCCATGGACGCGTCTTCATCATCGGTGCGTAGACCGCCGGTTCGTCCTTGCCGGTGCCGAACTCGTAGAAGTTGTTGTAAGTAGTGACGTCCTTGTACGGCGTTAGTTTTTCGCTGGTGCTGAACGGGCCGGGACGGCCAGGCAGCTTGCGCGCTCCGGCCGACTGCGCGTACGCAGGCAGCAGCGGCGCCACCAGTCCGAGCGCCGCGGCCTGCCTCAGAAACGTGCGGCGGCGCAGGTAGATGGACTTCGGCGTGATCTCCGAGGGCGCAACGTTAGAAGTGGTACGAATCAACATGGGCATTTCTCCTCGCTCCGCTTGGTCGGGCACGCGACGCGTTCCTTACACACCGATGGTACGCGGGTTGGCTGCGGCCGGATGCGGCGTGCAAGCTGCCGTCAGGGATTGAGCTGCTGGTAAACGAGATCGGCCACACGCTGCAGCTGCGCGCGATCGAGGTCGCCGGAGGAAAGCGCGTAGCCGAAGTTGCGGTCTATCCAGTAGAACACGCGCACGCTGCCTTCTCGCGCGAAGCGGAACGCGGTCTCGCTGTGGCCACGCACTTCCGTGCGCACGTACAGGGTGACGCGCTGGCCTCTGGCGCCCTGATACATGAATTGCGCGACCGGAGCCGGCTCCGGGCCGCTCGCTGGATCGCCCTCGCCCGGAAGCAGGCGCCCGCCCATGAGCGTCAACCCTGCCGCTTCGAGCGTGGGCACACGCACCCGCGCACCCAGACGCTTAGACAGCCAGGTGACCAGATGCTTCTCCTGGTCCGCGCCGACTTCCACCGGGTGGCGCACCTCGGGTGAATAGGTCGCGTGCGCCACCGCCGCGTCGCGCGCGATCGAAGCGCCCTCGCTCAGTACCGGCTCACGACCCGCCTGCCAAGCGTGCAGTTGCCAACCCGCCAGCACGCCTGCGACCGCGCCGAGCGCGACCCATCCGGCCACCAGCCCAAGTCCACGCGCGCGCGGGGCACGCTTCGCGAACCGGATCAGGCGCACCGGGACGGACTCGTCGAGCACGGGGTCGTACAGGGCATGCAGCGCATCGCGCTGGCTGCGCAGCTGAGCAATGCGCTCGGCCTGGTCCGGGCGTGAAGCGAGCCATGCCTCGAGCTCGCAGCGCCGGTCCTCCGCCAGCCGGCCATCGACGTAGGCCTGCAGATCCGCTTCGGTGATTGGCAGACCGGTGCTCATCGTGCTTTCATTTGACAACCATCAACTTGGCCGACACGGGTACGTCGAGCATCGCCGCGCGCAACCTCTCGCGCGCTCGGGAGAGCCGGGACATCACCGTTCCGATCGGAATGCCGAGCGTGCGCGCGGCCTCGTCGTAGCTCATGTCCTCCAGCGCGACGAGGAGCAGCACTTCGCGCTGCTCTTCCGGCAGACCGGCGAGCGCCCGGCCCAGGTCCCGAACCATGAGCGAATCCTCCTGCGCCGCGCGCTGCACCATTTCCGGCGTATCCTCGGTCAATACTTCGGTCGGACGCTGCGCACGAATGCGATTGACATGCACGTTGTGCATGATCGTGAACAACCACGCGCGCAAGTCCGTGCCGTCGCGATAAAGGTGGAACTTGGTCCAGGCCCGCTCGAGCGTGTCCTGCACGAGATCGTCTGCCGTAGCGCGGTCGCCCACCAGTGCGCGCGCGTAGCGTCGCAGCCGGGGGATCAGTTCGACAATCGCTTGCCGCTCGTCCATGCACGGCGATTCTATCGGGGGCTCCTCGGGATTCAACGAACACCGTGCCAACACGCCGGGGCGGCGCATTATTCCGCCCGGTGCTATCGCCCGGGCGCAACACCCCAGGAGGCGATGAGTGCCTCGGCGGCGTTCAGGAATTCTTCGCTGCGGCTCGGGTGAGCGAAGCGGGCTTGCGCCAGCCTCGCGAGCAGCGGGCCGTCCGTACCTCCCGGCTGCGCCAGGTGGATCAGCTCGCCCGCGTCGGCGCCCGCGAATTCACACCCGAGCAACGTCCCTTGCTCCCGATCCACCAGCAGTCTCACGTAGCCCTCGGCCGAGCCTTCCGCGAGCGCCGCAGGATTGGCGCCGAAGGCGGAGAAGCCCACCGCGTATTCGATGTCCGCATCCTCGAGCTCGCCTTCCGTCGCGCCTGCGCGTGCGAGCTCGAGGGCCGAATATACGATTTCGGGAACCCACTCGCCGCGGATCGCTGACAATGCGGGCGCCACGATGTTCGTCACCGCAACGGTCGCCTCGGCCAAGGCGTGGTTGGCGGTCATGGCAGCGTTGGCGCAATCGCCGATCGCGAACACCCGTTGCGCCGAACTGCGTTGAGCGGAGTCGACCGCGATAAATCCGTCTGCGTTCACGCGAATCCCCGCGGCCGGCAAGTCAAGGTCGTCCGTATTGGGCTTGCGACCGGTGCCGGCGAGCACCCAGTCGACGCGCTCAGTCTCGCCGCCCGGCAACTCGAGCAGCACGCCGTCGCCGTTGGCGGCAGCGCGCAGAGGTCGACTGCCGGTACGCGCCGCGACCCCCTGCGCCACAAGCGCTTCGTTCAGGCGCTTGCGTGCGCTCGCGCTGAAGCGCGACCGTTCAAGCGGCTCGCTGCCGGTAAGCCACACCACTTCGAGACCGAGACGCGGCAGGATGAACGCCATTTCCGCACCCACCGAGCCGCTGCCGAGGAGGGCAACGCGCGAGCCCGCCGGCAGCGGCCGCTCGAAGAGATCGTCAGTGGTGAGCACACGCGGAATTCCGTGCACGGTCCGCGGCAGTACGGGGCGCGAGCCCGTGGCCACGACGAAGTGTCGGGCCCCTATCGTCTCGCCACCGATCTTCACGTGCGCGCCGTCGACGAAGCGTGCCGTACCGTGCAAACGAGTTATCTTGAGCCGTGCCAAATAGTCGACGTAGCTGGCGCGCACTGTGTCGGCAACCCTGCGCTGGTAACGCCATGCCGCTTCGAGGTCGGGCGCGAGGGTACCGCGTAGCCCGCGCTCAGCCAGACCCGGTGCAGCGGCAGCCAGTCGCGCGGTGCTATACCAGGCCATTTTCGGGACGCAGCCCCGATTGAGGCAGGCGCCTCCCCACGTGCCTTTCTCGGCGATTCCGACCGACAGGCCCTGCTGCGCCGCCAGCACGGCGGCCCGGTAACCTCCGGGGCCGGAACCTATGACGAGGAGATCGAACATCTCACACGGGCGTTGGTGCCCCGCGCCGGAATGAGCCGGTTAGCGCAGCCCGGCGACGTACTGGGCCACCGCCTTGATTTCGTGATCGGTCATGTGCGCCGCCACGCCGCGCATCATGCCGTTCGGGTCGTTTGCACGGGCCCCGGAACGGAACGCATTGAGCTGGGTCTCGATGTACGCGGCCCACTGGCCGGCGATGTGCGGAAATTCGACCGGGATCCCCGCTCCGGAAGGCCCGTGGCACCCCGCGCACGCCACCACGCCGGTCGCGGCGTTGCCGCCGCGGTAGAGCTTCTGGCCGGCCGCGGCCAGCCCCTTGTCTTGTGCGACGTCGGGCCGAAGCTTCTGCTCGGAAAAGTACGCGGCGACATTCTCCATGTCGGCATCCGAGAGATTGGCCACCATTCCGGCCATAATCGGGTTCTGCCGTTCCGCCTTCTTGCCGTCGTGAGCCTTGAAATTCGTCAACTGCTTGTACAGGTACTCGGGAAATTGACCCGCGAGCTTGGGATTCGCCGGGGCGACGCTGTTGCCGTCCGCCCCGTGGCAGGCCGCGCAGACTTGCGTCGCGATCTGCTTCCCCTTCGCGGGGTCGGGTTTGGCGGTATCTTGCGCCAGGGCGGCGCCCGCCCAAAACAGTGCAACGCTGGCACTGAACGCCAGTACTCGAATCATTCGGCTGCTCCCTGGGTCCCGGATCAAAGCCGGTAATTTTATTACAGTTTCCACTTCCTACGCCGCCGCATGAGCATCTTTTCGCAGGCCACCTTCATCGCTTCTGTCGGCAAGCTTTCGGAGCTGCCGCTGGAGGGCGTACCCGAGTTGGTGTTCGCTGGGCGGTCGAACGTCGGCAAGTCGAGCGCGATTAACGCGCTCGCCAAGCGCAAGCGGCTTGCGTACTTCAGCAAGACACCCGGGCGCACGCAGACGATCAATTTCTTCGACCTCGCCGGCCGGGCGCGGCTGGTCGACCTGCCCGGCTACGGCTATGCGCGGGTGCCGCAGTCGGTTCGTGCCCAGTGGGATTCGCTGGTCGGCGGCTACCTCAAGGCGCGTGGCTCGATCGCCGGGTTGGTAGTCATCATGGACGCTCGGCATCCATTCATGCCGCGCGATCTGGGCATGCTCGAATGGGTTGCGCCACGGCGCCTTCCGCTGCTGATCTTGCTGTCGAAATCGGACAAGTTGTCGCGGGCCGAGCGCAGGGCGACGCTCGAGTCGGCGCGGCGCCGGATTTCCGAGACCACCATGGGCGGCGAAGTGATGCTGTTCTCGAGCGTTTCGGGCGAAGGGGCCGACGAAGCGCGCGAACTACTGGAGGGGTGGCTCCCGGAACAACTGGCCGCGGGGACAACCCCCGCGGCGGGAAAGAAAAGGCCCCCGGTAAAGGGGATGTAGACCGGGGGCGAAACGCCTTAACTTGGGATTAAGGCACCCGCTCAGGGAGGAGAAGCGGGAGACGATAAGCACCGTCTCCGAGTAAGATGCCCTCTGTTGGGAAAAGTTCCATCCGAAAACTTTTCGGCGAATCAATGCCTCACGCTCGCGAGGTGACGTAACCATGAACGTATACGGCGGCTTTCCCGCGGTGCGCATGCGGCGCATGCGGCGCGACGAGTTCTCGCGCCGGCTAATGCGCGAGAGCGTGCTGACCACGGACGACCTTATCTATCCCGTGTTCGTGCTCGACGGCAAGAACCGCACCGAAAAGGTGACGTCGATGCCAGGCGTCGAGCGCATGACGATTGACCGGCTGCTTCGAGTGGCCGAGACCTGCCTCAAACTCCGGATACCCGCGCTGGCGCTGTTTCCCGTCATCGATCAAAAGCTCAGGACCCTAGACGGGCGCGAAGCCTACAATCCGAAGGGGCTTATTCCCCGCGCGGTCGCCCAGCTCAAAAAGCGCTTCCCCGAGCTGGGCGTCATGACGGACGTCGCGCTCGATCCCTACACCTCTCACGGCCAGGACGGCGTGGTCGACGCCGGCGGCTACATCATCAACGACGTCACCCTCGAGATACTGGTCAAGCAGGCCTTGGCACAGGCGGCGGCAGGCGTAGACATCGTCGCGCCGTCGGACATGATGGACGGGCGTATCGGGCGTATTCGCGCGGCGCTGGAGAAGGCTGGCCACATTCATACCAGGATCATGGCCTACTCGGCCAAGTACGCATCCGGCTTCTACGGCCCGTTCCGGGACGCCGTCGGTTCGGCGAAGAACCTCGGCAAAGGCGACAAGAAGACCTACCAGATGGATCCGGCGAACACCGACGAGGCGCTGTGGGAGGTCGGCCTTGACCTCGCCGAAGGTGCCGACATGGTGATGGTGAAGCCGGGATTGCCCTACCTGGACATCGTGCGGCGCGTTAAGGAGGAGTTCAAGGCGCCGACGTTCGTCTATCAGGTGAGCGGCGAATACTCCATGTTGAGGGCGGCGATCGGCAAGGGTTGGCTGCCGGAGGCATGCATCGTCGAGTCGCTGCTGGCGATGAAGCGCGCGGGCGCGGACGGTATCCTTACCTATTTCGCGGTGGACGTCGCGAAGACGCTGAGCCGCTAACCGAAAACCAGCGCCACGCCGTCCGCCTTGTCGGCGCTCACGGCGAATGATCCGTCCGGCAGCGCGACAGGTTCGAATCCGGCGCGGCGCAGCACTTCGGCGGCACGCACGCGGTCGGCAACCCGTATGAAAAGGGCCGCCACCAGCGGACGCGTGCGCAGCGGCAGGCCCACGCCGCGCAGCCTGAGGCCGATCTTCCCCCGCGACCCCACCGCGACTGGAGCGGTTCCGGTCTGCACCAGCAGGCCTTCGTCGATCTTCTGCGGCGATGCGCCAAACAGCTTGGCGTAGCCTGCCGCAGCGGCGACCGGATCTTCGGCGACCACGGCCAGCGCCGCCAGGCCGGTCGCGCCGAGGGCGTGCGATTGATACTCGGGCCGCCACACCAGCTCCCGCGTGCGGTGCTGGCACACGAAGCTGCGACAGCCTGGCGTCTGCGCCGCAGGCAGCTGAACGATGCGGAAGGCGGCGTCACGCTCGCCCTCCGCAAGCCTCACCGGACGCGAGAAATCGAGCGGCGCATCCGCCTCGATTCCGTCCGCGACGAACTCTGCGTACGCGGCGTCCGCGTCGGCGCTCGCGAGCGCGACTGCGGCAAGGCCTTCGCCGCGGGCGAGAAAATCGGCGTAGTAGCGCATCGCCGGGTGCTCGACTGGCAGCGCGAGCAGCTCGATGTAATCGTCGCCGAACATGATGCAATGGTTCGCCGACCCCAGGGTGTGGAAGCCGCGCGGCGTGAGCGTGAAGCCCAGCCGCGCATAGGTCTCCTGCGCGCGATCGAGGTCGCGCACGGCGATTACGACGTGATCGATGCCCGCGATGGCGCGCCGCATGTCAGGACGCCGTGGCGAGCGCCAGCGTCTTCAGGAAGCGGTCCGCATCCTGATAGCCGACCACCCGCAGTCCCTGGATTTCGCGGCCGCGGGTATCGAAGAAGACAATCCCAGGCGGCCCGAACAACGAGAAGCGCTTGAGCAGGAGTTTGTGTTGGTCGGAATTTGCGGTAACGTCAGCCCGAAGCAACAGCATGCCGCCAAGCTGTGCCCGCACGCGCGGATCACTAAAGGTGTAGCGCTCCATTTCCTTGCACGACACACACCAGTCGGCATAGAAATCGAGCATCACCGGGCGGCCCGGCGCCCGCAGCTTGTCTTCGAGGTCCGTAATGGAACCGACATGGACCCAGTTGGTCGGCATCACCTCGGGCGCGCCTGCGCCCGCAAGCCCCGCCAGCGGTCGCAGCGGATCGCGGCTACCGGCAAGCGTGCCCACCAATATGGCGGCGCCCGCTACCAGGGCCATCAGGCCAACGCCCTTCCAGAGGCGCGCGTAGCCGGACGCGTTCGCCGGCAACGAATCCAATGCGCGCAGGAACATCGCCGAGCCGATCAGCAGGGCGGCCCAAAGCAGCATTTGCACCGCCGGCGGGATCACCGGCGAGACGATCCAGACCGCGACGGCGAGCAGCAAGACGCCGAAGAACCTCTTTACCCCGTCCATCCATGGCCCCGACTTGGGCAGCAGTGCGCCCTCCGAAACCGCGACCGCGACGAGGGGCACCCCCATCCCGATCGCCATCGAGAACAGTGCCGCACCGCCCCGCGCTACGTCCCCAGTTTTCGAGATAACGAGCAGAGCTCCCGCCAATGGGGCGGTAACACAGGGGCTCACGATCAGCGCCGACAGGACACCCATCGCTGCTACTGACGCGATGCGCCCACCCTTAAGTCGTTGGTGTGCTTTCGAGACGTGATGATGCAGGAAGCCCGGCAGCTGCAGGTCGTGGAAACCGAACATCGACAGCGCGAGCCATACGAACACCAGTGCGAAGGTGCCGAGCACCCACGGATTCTGCAGCGCGGCCGAGAGCATCGACCCCGAATAGGCCGCCGCCACTCCCGCCGCGGCGTAGGTGACCGCCATGCCGAGCACGTACGAGACCGAAAGCGCGAGTGCGCGCAGCTTGTTCAGGCTCTTGCCCTCTCCTGCAACGATGCCCGAAATGATCGGCACCATCGGCAGCACGCAGGGCGTGAACGTCAACAACAAGCCGAAGCCGAAGAAGATCAGCATCAGGAGCCATGAGCTGCCCTCGAACAGGGCGGCGATGTCGCGATCGCTGGCGAACAGCGAGAAGCGCGGCGCCGGCGCGACCGAACGAGGCCCCTCGCTGAGCGTCGGCGTGCCGGCGCTCGGTCCCGCACCGAGTGCGGCGAGCCGGATCGAGGCCTCGGAGTCCATCGGCGTATAGCACACGCCCAGGTCGGCGCAGCCCTGCGACGTCACCTTGAGCCTCAACGTCGTCGCCTCCGGCGAGGGACGCTCGACCGGGATTCGGATGCTCACCGCCTTGCGGTAGGTCTCAATCTCGCCGAAGAACTCGTCCTTCTTCCGGATCCCCGCGGGAAACTCGGGCTTGCCCAATTTCGCGCCCGCCGGTCCCTCCAGTGCAAAATGAAACTTGTCGCGGTACATGTAGTAGCCGTCCGCGATCTTGAAGTTCACCTGCACGGCATCCGGGGCGACGGCGTGCGCCGAAAACTGGAACGCCTTTTCGGGCTCGAGCAGCTGTCCCGACGACGCGCCCAGGTTGAGCTGCGCCAGCGCCGGCGCAGCGACCAGCGTGGCCAGAACTGCGAAAAGTCGGATCCAATTTGTCATGCGGGAGCGGTTTCCTCGGCGAGCCAGCGCAGGTATTCGGGAAGCCCGCGTTCGATTGGGACCGCCACGATTTCCGGAAGTTCGTAAGGGTGTCCCGCGCGGATCGCCTGCTCGAGCTCGGCATAGCGTTCCGACGTGGTTTTGATCAGCAGCGGATGCTCCTCCTCGCGCTGTACGCCGCCCTCCCAGCGGTACACCGAGCGGCACGGAGAAAGGATGTTCACGCACGCCGCGAAGCGCCGTTCCACGAGTCGCGCCGCCATAGCCTCGGCGGCGGGGCGGTCCGGCAGATTGGTCAGTACCATCAACGCGCTCAAGCGGGCCTCCTTGCCCGGGCGAGACCGTCGCGCACCGTCGGGTAGCGCAAACGCACGCCCAGCGTCTCCTTCAATTTGCGGTTGTCGAGACGCCGCGACTCGTTCATGAACGAGAGCAGCGCGGCCGGAATTCTACCCTCTGCCTCCCGGCGCCCGATGCGGGGCGGGCGAGGCAGGCCGGCGTGCCCGGCCACCAGGTCGAGCCATTCGCCCATCTTCATGCGGGTGTCGTCCGATGCGTTGTACACGCCCGCGGGCGCGTTCTCAGCGAGCGCGCGCAGCGCGGCGGCCGCGAGGTCGTCGGCATGGATGTGGTTGGTGTAGATATCGTCCTCGTCGCGCAGCACCGGCGTGCCCGAGCGCAGGCGCTCGAGCGGCAGTCGGTCCGCGGCGTAGATGCCCGGCGCGCGCAGTACCAGCAGGATAATTCCGTGCCCCGTGCACCAGTGCTGCAGGCGGCGCTCGGCGTCGAGGCGGCGTCTTCCGCGCGGCGACTGGGGGTTCGGCTCGCGGGACTCGTCCACCAGCGCGCCGCCACAATCACCGTAGACGCCGCTCGTGCTGACGTAAACGAAGCGCCCGGGTAGAATCCCGCGCTCCAGTATCGCCAGTAGGTTGGCGATGCGCGGGTCGCTGTCGCCCGTACTGGGGGGTGGCGCGCAGTACAGCACCGAATCGGGCCAGCCCGCGATGTCTGCCAGCGTTTCCGGCCGGTCGAGATCGCAGCCCGAACGGCGCGATAACGGACGCACTTCGGTCCCATCCGGTAGTTGCGCCCGCAGGCGGCGCGCAACGTCGCCGAAGCCGGCGATCAGCAGGCGTTTCATGCAACCATTCTAACCAGCAAGTGCGATGAGCAAATTCAGCGTCACCCTCCAGCCGAGCGGGCACGCATTCGAAGTCGATCCGGCAGAGACGATTCTCGCTGCGGCGTTGCGGCAGGGATTCGTGCTGCCCTACGGCTGCAGGAACGGCGCCTGTGGAAGCTGCAAGGGCAAAATCCTGGAGGGCCGCGTCGACTACGGCACCTACCAGGAAAAGGCTCTGCCCGAGAAGGAAAAGGCCGAGGGCAAAGCGCTTTTCTGCCAAGCCAAGCCGCTGTCGGATCTGGTGCTCGAGGCGCGCACCATCGGCGCAGTGAAGGACATTCCGATCAAGACGCTGCCTTGCCGCGTGCAAAAGATGGAGCGGCTTGCCGATGACGTCATCGCGCTGTACCTGAAGCTGCCGGCAAATGAACGGCTGCAGTTCCTGGCCGGACAGTACCTCGAGTTCCTGCTGCGCGACGGAACCCGGCGCAGCTTCTCGATGGCCAACGCGCCGCACGACGACGAGCTGATCCAGCTGCACGTCCGGCACGTTCCGGGCGGACATTTTACCGATCATGTGTTCGGCAAAATGAAAGAGCGTGACATTCTGCGCTTCGAGGGCCCGCACGGGACCTTCTTTCTGCGCGAGGACTCAGACAAGCCGATCGTGTTCGTCGCTTCGGGAACCGGATTCGCGCCGATGAAGTCGGTGATCGAGCACGCCCTGGCCGAGGGCGTGCAGCGGCCGATGACGCTGTACTGGGGCGGCCGCCGACCGAAGGACCTTTACCTGAACGATCTGCCGCTCAAATGGGCGGCGGAGTATCCCGGCTTACGCTATGTGCCGGTGATCTCGGACGCGCTTCCCGAGGACGCCTGGACCGGCCGCACCGGGTTCGTGCACCGCGCGGTGATGGAAGACTTTCCCGACCTGTCGGGCCACCAGGTCTACGCCTGTGGCGTGCCCGTCATGGTGGATGCGGCGCGGCGCGATTTTGTCGCCCAATGCGGCCTGCCCGAAGACGAGTTCTACGCCGACTCGTTCACCACCCAGGCCGACCTGGTTCAGCCCGCACCCTCGCCCAAGTAGGCTTCGCGCACCCTGGGGTCGGCGAGCAGGCTCTTCGAATCGGCGGCGAGCGCGAGCACGCCTGACTCCATGACGTAGCCGCGTACGGCGATCTCGAGCGCAAGCTTGGCGTTCTGCTCCACCAGCAGAATGGTGACGCCCTGACGCGCGATCTCGCGCACGATCTCGAGGATCTTGGCGACCATCAGCGGCGCGAGGCCCATCGAGGGCTCGTCCAGCAGCAGCAACTTGGGCCGGCTCATCAACGCGCGGCCAATCGCGAGCATCTGCTGTTCGCCGCCCGAGAGCGTGCCGGCGGTCTGCGAGCGCCGCTCGGCGAGCCGCGGGAAAAGCCCGTGCATGCGCTCGAGGTCATGCGCCACTTCGGCGTCGCGGCGGGCGTAGGCGCCCATCGCGAGGTTCTCGGCCACCGTAAGCTGCGGGAAGATGCCGCGGCCTTCGGGCACCAAGACCAAACCGCGGCGCGGCAGTTGGTACACCGGTAAGCGCGAAATCTCCTCTCCCGCGTAGCGCACGCTTCCAGAATGCGACGGCAGCAGGCCACAGATTGCCTTCAGAGTCGATGTCTTGCCGGCACCGTTGGCGCCGATCAGGCACACCAGCTCGCCCTCGTCGACCGCGAGGTCGACGCCTTTGACGGCCCGAATGCCGCCGTAGTGCACCTGCAGGTCCTTGACTTGGAGCAGGCTCATGTCGCGGCCGACGCGCCGAGATAGGCCTCGACAACCTTCGGATCGCGCTGCACCTCCGCCGGCAAGCCTTCGGCGATCCGCTCGCCGTAGTCGAGCACGAGCATGCGATCGCAGACCTTCATGACGAGTCGCATGTCGTGCTCGATCAGCAGCACCGTCAGGCCGCCGTCCCGGATTCGCACGATCAGCTCGCCAAGTGCGCGGCGCTCGGAGGGATTCATCCCCGCAGCCGGCTCATCGAGTGCGAGAAGCTTCGGGTCGGTCGCCATCGCGCGGGCGATTTCAAGGCGCCGCTGGTCGCCGTAGGGAAGGCTTCCGGCGGGATCGTTCGCGCGCGCGCGGATGCCGACGTAATCGAGCAGCTCGAGGGCGCGTCTCTCGATCGACCACTCTTCCGCGAGCGTGCCAGGTCCGCGCAGCAGCGCGCCGACGACCCCCGCGTGCGTGCGTACATGGCGACCGATCATCACGTTCTCCAGCGCCGACAGGTTGGCGAACAGGCGGATGTTCTGGAACGTGCGCGCGATCCCGCGCTCCGCCACCATGTGGGGCTTGAGTCCGGCGAGCGGCGCGCCGTCGAATTCGAACCCGCCCTCGTCCGGCTCGTAGATTCCGGTCAGGACGTTGAACAGCGTGGTCTTGCCAGCGCCGTTCGGACCGATCAGCCCGTAGATCTCGCCGTTCCGGATCGAGAACGAGACGTCGGACAGCGCCTGCACCCCGCCGAAGCGCTTGCCGATGCCGCGCGCGACCAGAAGCTCGGTCATTCGCTGCGCTCCGCGAGCTCGCGCTTGCGCACCGCGGAGGGCAGCAGTCCCGCCGGGCGGAACAGCATGACCAGTACGAGCGCGAGCCCGTAAAGGAGCATCCGGATCACTTCCGGGTCGATCAGCGTGCGCCCGAACAGCGACTGCTGCACCGGGCCAACCGAGAAGCGAAGGATCTCGGGCACGAAGGAGAGCAGGATGGCGCCCAGCACGACGCCCCAGACGTTGCCCATTCCTCCCAGCACCACCATCGAGACCACCATGATCGACTCCACCAGCACGAAGCTCTCGGGCGAGATGAATCCCTGGATCGCCGAGAAGACGCCGCCCGCGACGCCGCCGAACGTCGCGCCCATCGCATAGGCGAGCAGCTTGAGATTGGTGGTATTGATTCCCATCGCGCGCGCGGCAACCTCGTCCTCGCGTATGGCCTCCCACGCCCTGCCGATACGGGAATTCTGAAGCCTCAGCGTGAGCGCGATGACCACCGCGACGAAAACGACCAGCAGGTAGTAGTACTTGATGGGTCCGCTGAACGACAATCCGAGGACCGTCTGCTTGAGCGAGAAATTGAGGCCGTCGATGCGGAATGGGTCGATGCCCCAGACGCCCTGCGGGCCGTTGGTGATGTTGATCGGACGCGAGAGATTGTTGAGGAAGATGCGGATGATCTCGCCGAAGCCCAGCGTGACGATCGCAAGGTAGTCGCCGCGCAGCTTAAGCGTCGGCGCACCGAGCAGCACGCCGAATAGCGCCGCGACCCCGGCGCCGATCGGCAGGATCACCCAGAATGGAAGGTGCAATCCGAAGTGCGGGCTGGCGAGAAGAGCGTAGGTATATGCCCCCACCGCATAGAACGCGATGTAGCCAAGGTCAAGCAGGCCGGCGAAGCCGACCACGATGTTCAGCCCCAGCGCCAGCATCACGTACAGCAGCGCCAGGTTGGTGACGCGCACCCAGGTGGTCCCGAATTCGCTCATCGCGAACGGCAGCACGAGAAGTGCGGCCACGACGACGGCCAGCGCCGCCCAAAACAGAGGCGGATTCCGGCGCGCAGCCCCCGTCATGCGCGGTCGCCCACCCGCTCGCCGAGCAGCCCGGAAGGCCGGAACACCAGCACCAGGATCAGCACCACGAAGGCGAAAACGTCCTGGTAGTTGGAGCCGAAGAGAACGAAATGCCCGCCGTCGGCCGCGCAGCGCTGGGTGAGCCATTCAGAGATGCCGGAGATCTTGCACAAATCGGTATAGGTGCCGATATATCCCGCGCCCAGGGCTTCGACGAGTCCCATCAGCACGCCGCCGAGCATTGCTCCGGGAACGTTGCCGATGCCGCCGAGCACCGCGGCGGCAAACGCCTTCAAGCCCAGGATCGAGCCCATCGTGTACTGGGCGATGCCGTAGTAGGTTCCGACCATCACCCCCGCCACGGCGGCGAGCCCCGCGCCGATCGCGAAGGTCGCGGCGATCACCCGGTCGATGTCGATCCCCATCAATCCCGCCACCTGCGGATTCTGCGCGGTCGCGCGCATCGCGGTACCGAGGCGGGTGCGGTACACGAGCAGCGCCAGGGCCGCCATCATCGCAACGCAAGTCACGATGATCGTGATCTGAACGTTGGTGATCGTGGCGCCGGCGATGGTATAGAGCTTGGTGTCGATGATCTGAGGGAACGCGAGCACGTTGCGGCTCCACACCAGCATCGCCAGATGCTGCAGGATGATCGAAACGCCGATTGCCGTGATCAGCGGCGCCAGGCGCGGCGCGTGCCGCAGCGGTCGGTACGCGAGCCGTTCCATCGCATAGCCGACCAGCACGCATACCGGAATGGCGCAGGCAGCGCCAATCAAGACCACCGCTAGCGGCGGCAGACCGAGGGGCGCCAGCGCGTTGATCACGGTGAAAGCGACCATCGCGCCGATCATCACCACCTCACCGTGGGCAAAATTGATCAGCTGGATGATGCCGTAGACCATGGTGTAGCCGAGCGCCACGACGGCGTACACCGCGCCGAGCGTGAGCCCGTTGATCAGTTGCTGGATGAAGATGTCCATGCGCGGCAGAGCCTAGCAAACTCCGCGCCAGACGCCAAAAACGAAACGGCACCCGAGGGTGCCGTTTCGTCGTTGCATCGCTGGCAGGAAGCTTACGCGCCGCCCATGCTCTTCATGAACTCGTCGAAGGGCAGGGTCTTGCCGGCCTTCACGACTGCGGTCGGCACCACCTTGCCGCCCTTCATGACGAATATCGTGATCTCGGCGTCCTTGCGGTCGCCTTTGGCGTCGAACTCGATCGTTCCGGTGGCGCCCTTGTAGTGGATCTTGTGCAGGAAGGGCAGGTACTTCGCCGGGTCAGCGGAGTTCGCCTCCTTCATCGCCTCGATCATCAGGTTGGCCGCATCGTAGGTAAACGGCGCGTACAGGATCGGGTCGGTGTTGAATCTCGCCTTGTAGGCCGAGAGAAATTCCTTCGACGCAGCCTGCGGCGG
>Ga0210077_1000012_pt1 | contig 135878 bp, 129 predicted proteins | sample RushMan_CattailN_5_FD_185556 | JGI IMG/M metagenome (GOLD analysis project Ga0210077, IMG submission 185556) | Wetland microbial communities from San Francisco Bay, California, USA, that impact long-term carbon sequestration -... | ecosystem: Environmental > Aquatic > Marine > Wetlands ...
GTCTCCCGGAAGGCCGGGTTCCTCAGGACGTCGAAGAACAGCTGGAGCCCCTCGTCGAGGTCCTTGCTGAGGACCGAAAGCGTGAGCTGGGAGGTCCGCTCACCGGCCCGGAAACTCAGCGACCCGCCGAGAAAATCCAGCCGGTCCTCGATCGCCGAGCCCTCGCGGCCGGCCGTGCCGCCCTTGATGAGGGTTTCGGAGAGGAGGTTCGTCAGCCCGGCCTTGTCCCTGGGAACGTAGATGTCCCCAAAATTGAGCTGGGCGGTGATGTTGAACAGGGGCAGGCTGTGGTCTTCCTCGATATAGGCGCGGATGTTGCCCGCGATAATCGTCCGGAACGCCTTGGGGCTGGGCGGGTCATACTTGAGAGGAGGATAGGTGAGCTCGGAGGGCCGGGTGGCCTGGGCCAGGCCCAGGGACACGAAGAGAAAACCGATGGCCAGGATGGCCGTGAATGCTTTTTTCATGATCCTCCTCCTTACCGGCCCATCTTCCGGGTGTAGATCGCCGTCAGGCTGTTGTCCTTGACGAAGTACTTCGCGGCAACCCGCTTGATGTCGTCATTGGTCACGGCTTTGAGGGCCTCGAGGTCGGCGGCGAGCGCCCGCCAGCCGCGGTTGAGCTCGGCCCGGCCGACCCGGCTGGCCAGCCCCATCGTGCTGCCCAGGCTGCGGATGAACATGGCCTCGGCGCTGTTCTTGGCTTTCTGGATCTCCTCGTCCGTGATGCCGTCTTTCTGGATGCCGTCGATCACGGCCCGGATTTCCTTCTCCAGGTCCTCGGGCTTGACCTTCTTGTCGATGCGCGGCGTCGCGCTGAACTGGAAGGCGCCGACGTACCACTGGGCGCGGTTCGAGGCGGAGACGTTGACGGCCATCTCCTTGTCCCTGACCAGGAGCTTGTACAGGCGTCCCGAACCCCCGCCGCCGCGGCCGAAGCGGCCGCGACCGCCGCCGGAGCCCAGGGCGTCCGCCAGCACGTTGAGCGCGGCCACGTCGGGCCGGCCCTCCTCGGGCGTATGGAACATCATCCGCAGGCTGGTCGGGGCCGGGCCCTCGCCGTACAGGCGCTTCTCGCTGTACTGCGGCGGTTCGTAGGTCCTGATGGGCTCGATATCGGGCCCCTTGGGCACCCGGCCGAAGTACTTCTCGGCCAGGGCGATGATCGTCTGCGGTTCGAAATCGCCGACGTAGATGGCGACGCAGTTGTTCGGGACATAATAGCGGTCGTGGAAGTCGATGAGGTCCTGCTTGGTGATCTTGCGCAGGTCGTCCATCCAGCCGATGACGTCCCAGTGATACGGAGAGGCCGTGTAGAAGGCGGCGTCGACCTGCTCGCCGAACAGGTAGCCGGGCCGGTTCTCGCTCAGCCGGCGCTCCTCCATGATCACGTCCTTTTCCGAATAGAACTCGCGGAAATAGGCGTTGAGCATCCGGTCGGACTCGAGGAGCATCTGGAGCTCGACCTTGTTCGAGGGCAGGGTGACGTAGTAGCCCGTGTTCTCGTTCCCGGTCGAAGCGTTGAGCCCTGTGCCGCCGTTGGCCATGTAGACGGTCCACAGGTCATCCTTGATGATGTAGGGTTTCTCGGAGGCGATCAGCGCGTCGGCCTCCTTCTGGAGGGCGGCGATCCTGTCCTTGTCCCCGCCGTCGGCCTTCCAGTACTTTTCCCGGTAGAGCTCGTCCATGACGGTGTCGATCTTCCGGTCGATGGCGCTGTCTTTCCCGAAATCGGCGACGCCCATGACGTGGGTGCCCTTGAACATCATATGCTCATGGACGTGGGCGATTCCCGTGATGCCGGGCCGCTCGTTGATCGAGCCCACCTTGAAATAGATGTGGCAGACCACGCGCGGCACGCCCGGCTTGGGAATCATGAGGATCTTCATGCCGTTGGGCAGGACGTGCTCCTGCACGTTCAGGGTAATCTCGCCGGCCAGGACCAGGCCGGAGAGGGCCAGTAGAGCGATGAGAGCGATGAGGAAACGTTTCATTTCAATATGCACCTCCACGTTATTTTAGACGCCGCGACGGGAGAAATCTTCCCCTAGAGGTATTTTTTCCGGCCGCGCTTGGACAGAATGTCCACGACTTCCCGAACCCGCTGGTCCTGGCCCGCAGCGCAGATGAGCAGGGCGTCCACCGTCTCGACCACGATGAGGTCCCTGACGCCGACCAGGGCCGTCAGCCGGCCGGGATTGTAGACCAGGCAGCCGCCGGCGTCGAGGCCGACCGTTTCGCCCTTAAGCGCGTTTCCGGCCGGGTCGCGCTTCCAGATGTCCAGGAGGGCCGACCAGGCTCCGACGTCCGACCAGCCGAAATCACCCTCATTGACGAGGATACCCGAGGCCCGTTCCATGAGGGCATGATCGATCGAGATGGAGGGCATCTCTTCGAAGACCCGGCGCAGGGCCGCGGGACGGCCCTTCTTCAGGGCCTCCAGGGTGCGCTCCCAAAAAACGAAAAGTTCAGGGGCGCAGGCCTTGAGGGTTCCCGCGAAAACGTCGGCCCTCCAGACGAACATGCCCGAGTTCCAGAATGAGTCGCCCGCCGCCAGGAACTCCGCGGCCAGTCCCGCCCCGGGCTTTTCCTTGAAGGCCCGCACCCGGTGGAAGAGCTCCTGGCCGAGCCGGCGGGGCGAATCCTCCGAAAACCGGATGTACCCGAAGCCGGTGGCCGGGTACGACGGGGTGATCCCGAAGGTCACGATCGCCGCGTCCCTCCGGGCGACCTCCAGGGCGGCAGCGAGCTTCCTGCGGAACCTGGCCGGCTTCCGGATCAGGTGGTCGGCCGGGAAAACGGCCACCGGCGCCGCAGGATCTTCGAGATATATCCGGGCCGTGGCCAGGATGAGCGAAGGCGCCGTGTTTCTGGCCAGGGGCTCGACCACGAATTGATTCCGGGGAACCCGGGGCAGGAGCCGCCTGAGGGCGCGCGTCTGGGCGGCGTCGGCGACCGTCCAGACCCTCTTGACGGGAATGACGGCGCCCAGCCGGCGCACGGTTTCCTCGACCATGGTGTCCGGGCCCGCGATCGGCAGGAACTGCTTGGGCCGGCTCCGCCGTCCCAGGGGCCAGAAGCGCGTCCCCCGGCCGCCGGCCAGGATGACGGCCTGGGCCTCGCCGGCGGCCGGCCCGCGAGCCCGTCCCGCTCCCCGCGGCGTCATGGATTCCCGAGCTCCCGAATGGCGTTCCCCAGCACGTCCCGGACCTCCTTCTGGATCTCGCCCAGGGCCTGCTCGCTGTCCGCTTCGAACCTGAGAACGATCACCGCCTGGGTGTTGGAGGCCCGGACAAGTCCCCAGCCCGAGGGGAAGACGGCCCGGACGCCGTCGATGACGATGACCTCGCGTCGGGTGGCCAGGACGCGGCGGACCTCGTCCACGATCCTGAACTTCACCTCGTCGGAGGCGTAGATCCGGATCTCCGGCGTGGTGAATGTCTTGGGCAGGTCGGACAGGAGCCCGGACAGCTTGCCCTCCGCACGCCCCAGTATTTCGAGAAGGCGGGCCGAGGAGTAGATGGCGTCGTCGAAGCCGAACCAGCGGTCGGCGAAAAAGATGTGGCCGCTCATCTCTCCGGCCAGGACCGCCTTTTCCTCCTTGATCTTCTTCTTGATCAGCGAATGTCCCGTCTTCCACATGATCGGCCGCCCGCCGAGCCGGGCGATTTCGTCGTAGAGGACCTTGGAGGCCTTGACCTCGGAAATGACGGCCGCCCCCGGGTGCGCCGGAAGAATGTCGCGGGAAAAGAGGATCATGAGCTGGTCGCCCCAGATGATGCGTCCCTGATCGTCAACGACGCCCAGCCGGTCGGCGTCGCCGTCGTAAGCCACGCCGAGGTCGGCCCCGCTCTCGACGACGGCCCGGACGAGGTCGGCCATGGCCTCCGGCAGCGTCGGGTCGGGGTGATGATTCGGGAAGCGGCCGTCCATCTCGCAGTAGAGCTCCCGGACCTCGGCGCCGAGCCTGCGGAACAAAGGCACGGCCACGACGCCGCCCGTGGCATTGCCGGCGTCCACGACCACCCGGAGCTTCCTGCCGACGGCGACCCGATCCGAGACGTACCGCTCGTACTCGGGCCTGATGTCGAGCGTCCGGACGGCCCCCCGGCCGCGGGCGAACCGTTCCTCGCGAAGGATGGCCTGGACGGCCTGGATCTCCGGCCCGTACAGGGTGTCCTCGCCGGCCATGGCCTTGAACCCGTTGTGATCGGGCGGATTATGGGAGCCCGTGATCATGACCCCGGCCTCGGCCCGGCGCCGGAAGACCGAAAAATAGAGCAGGGGCGTCGGCACGACGCCCAGGTCGGTCACGTCGCAGCCCGTCGAGAGAAGGCCGGCCGCGAGAGCGCCGTGATAGAGAGGCGAGCTCAGGCGGCAGTCCCGGCCCAGGGCGACGTTCTTCAGGCCGCGGGCCTGGAAATAGGTGCCGAAAGCTTTGCCGAGAGCTCCGACGAAGGCTTCGTCGAGGTCGTCCCCGGCAATGCCCCGGATATCGTATTCCCGGAATATCCTGGAGTTGACATCCATGCGTTCCTCCTCTCCGAACACTTCGAGGTCCCGGCCCCGGGCCGGTCGTTTCCCGCATCAGCCGCGCGTTCCGCGGGTTCTCAGGCGGCGGGAATAGGCCGCGGCGATAAAGGCCTTGAACAGCGGGTGGGGGGCCAGGGGCTTGGACTTGAACTCGGGGTGGAACTGGCAGCCGAGAAACCAGGGGTGGTTCGGGGCCTCGATGATCTCGACGAGGCCGTAGTCGGGGTTCTTTCCCGAGAAGACCAGCCCAGCCTCGGCCAGGGTCGCCTCGTATCGCGGGTTGAATTCGTAGCGATGGCGGTGACGCTCGAAAATCCTGGTCCTGCGGTAAGCCTTGTAGGCGAGGGAGCCTTTCTTGAGGACGCAGCCGTACCGGCCCAGGCGCATGGTGCCGCCCATGTCGAACTCGCGCCCCAGCTCGCGCCAGCGGACGATGATCTTGTGCGGCGTGTCGGGAGCAAATTCCGTGCTGTTGGCCTGCTCGAGCCCAGCCTCGGAACGGGCGAACTCGATGGCCGCGACCTGCATGCCGAGGCAGATGCCGAAGTACGGGATTCCGGCCCGGCGGGCGAAGCCGGCGGCCCGGATCTTGCCCTCGATCCCGCGCCGCCCGAAGCCTCCCGGGACCAGGATCCCGTCCTTGGTCCCGAGCGTGCGGGCCGGGTCGCACTTCTCCGCGTCCTCGGCCTCGATCCAGTCTATGTTGACCGTGAGGCGGTTGGCGATCCCGCCGTGGATGAGCGCCTGTTGCAGGCTCATGTAGGCGTCATGCAGGCCGGCGTATTTTCCGACCAGGCCGATATCCACTTCCCCTTCGGGTTTTTCGAGCCCGGCCACGAGATCTTCCCACCTGGCCAGGTCCTTTTTCCTGCGAGGCAGCCTCAGGAGCCTGACGACGATGGAGTCGAGGCCCTCGGCGGCGAAATTGAGAGGGACCTCGTAGATGTTCCGGACGTCCGGGGCGGCGATGACGGCGTCGAGCGGGACATTCGTGAACAGGGCGATCTTCGACTTGACATCGTGGCTCAGGGGGCGTCCGGTCCGGCAGAGGAGAATGTCGGGCTGGATGCCGATGGCCCGCAGCTCCTTGACGCTGTGCTGGGTCGGCTTGGTTTTGAGCTCCCCCGACGTGCCGATGGACGGGACGAGTGTCAGGTGGATGAACAGGGTGTTGTCGGCGCCGAGGGTCAGCCTCATCTGGCGGATGGCCTCGAGAAACGGGAGGCTTTCGATGTCCCCGACCGTCCCGCCGATCTCGCAGATCACGATGTCGTTGCCCTCCGCTACGGCGTTGAAGGCCTTCTTGATCTCGTCGGTCACGTGGGGGATGACCTGGACGGTCTTGCCCAGGTAGTCCCCCTTGCGCTCCTTGCGGATCAGGGATTCGTAGATCTTCCCGGCCGTCCAGTTGTGGGCCCGGGTCGTCCTGGCGGACGTGAACCGTTCGTAGTGGCCGAGGTCGAGGTCCGTTTCCGCGCCGTCGTCGGTCACGTAGACCTCGCCGTGCTGGAAGGGGCTCATCGTGCCGGGGTCGACATTGAGGTAGGGGTCGAATTTCTGGATGGTGATCTTGAACCCGTGGCTTTCGAGAAGCATCCCGATGGAAGCCGCGGCGATGCCCTTGCCCAGCCCCGAAATCACGCCGCCGGTCACGAAAATATACTTGGTCATGGATTCGCTCGTCCCCTCCGATGTCACACCGGATTATATCCTTCGGGAGGCCGACGCTCAAGAGATTTGGCGGCGGGGACGGCAAAAAGCCGGGGGAATCCGACGGGCCGCCGGCTGCGCGGCTTTCCCCGAAGGGGGCTCGGGGATGTTCCAGCCGAGCGGGTTATTATGCCTATTGAATATATCGATATTATAGGCTCTGGGCGACCCGGCGACCGCCTCTTATCGGCAGCCCGGCCGGTCGAGGTCCGGACGGCCCCCCTTCTCCCTTTCAAGAAGGGCTTCGGCTGCGTGATTCGGATTGTTCGCGAAAGCAATACGGCAGGTCTATGGCTGTCCCGTCATGCCTCGGGAGTCGCCTCTTCTTTGCGTCCGGACACGGCCGGAGGCGGAGCGCTCTGCGTCTGGCAGTTGGCTTCGAGATAAGCGCCCTCCTCCACGATCAGCCGGGGCGAGAGAATCGTGCCGAAGACCCGTCCTCTGTTGTGAATCTCCACTCTGTCCGTGGCCTGGAGCGTGCCGCGGATCTCGCCGTTGATGATCAGTTGCCCGACTTTGACGTCGGCTTCCACCTTGCCCTTTTCGCCGACGACGAGCAGCGAATCTGAGTTGATGGTGCCTTTGAAGTGCCCTTCGATCCGGAAAGACCCTTTGAAGGTCAGGTCTCCCGTGAACTCGGACTCCATGTCGATCAGTCCGGCCAACTTGGTTTCGTCAACGTCTCTCGGTTTGTCTTTCATGAGGAGACTCCTTTGACTCTATCATAGATTCGATTGAGGTCATCCAGTGAAAAGTAGAAGATCTTGAGAATCCCCTTGGTGCGGCTGCCGGTAATCAGGACCTTGGTTCCCAGGATCTTGAGCATCTCTTCCTGAATGGCCCGCAAATCGGGGTCCTCCAGCCGGCGCTGGGTCCTGGGAGGCCGTTCCTTGAGCCGGCCGACGAGTTTCTCCGTGTTTCGCACCGAGAGGTTCTTCTCGACGATTTGTTGGCAGGCGTATAGCTGGGCGGATTCGTCCTCGAGGGCCAGAACGGCCCGCGCATGACCCATGGAAATCGTCCCGTCGTTCACCTGGTCCTGGACTTGCTTTGGAAGTTTGAGAAGGCGCAGGTAGTTCGTAACGGATGTCCTGTCCTTGCCCACCTTGTCGGCGACATCCTGCTGCGTGCAGTTCTGCTCTTCTATAAGGCGCTGATAGGCCTGGGCGATTTCCATCGGGTTCAGCTCTTCTCTGTGGATGTTTTCGATAAGAGAAACCTCGAGCTGCTTCTCCTTCGGAATATTGCGGATGAGGACGGGGATTTTGCGCAGGCCCGCCTTCTGGGCGGCACGCCACCGCCTCTCGCCGACGATGATCTTGTAATGGTCTTCCTCCGGAACGACTAGGACCGGCTGGACGACCCCCGATTCCCTGATCGATCGAGCCAGTTCTTCAATCGTTTGGTCGTTGAACTTCATCCGAGGCTGAAACGGATTGGGCCTAATCTCGTCGATTTCCACCTCGGCATAACGCTCATCTTTGAGGATGCTGAATTCTTCGGGGATAAACGCTCCCAAACCCTTTCCCAAAGCTCTCTTGCTCATTTCCGGAGGATCTCCTCTGCCAGGTTAAGGTAAGCTTCCGCACCTTTGGATTTAATATCATAAAGCACTATGGGCTTGCCAAAGCTCGGCGCTTCGGCAAGCCTGACGCTCCTGGGAATAATCGATTCAAAGAGTATAGGTTTGAGTGACCGGCGGATTTCCTCCGCCACCTGCTTGGAAAGATTTGTACGTTCGTCGTACATGGTCAGCAGGATGCCCTCGATCGCCAGCCTCGGGTTGAAGTAGGTCCTGACCGTTTCCAGGGTTTGGAAAAGGTCGGGGATCCCCTCCATACAGAAGAATTCGGCCTGAACCGGAATAATCAGCGAGTCGGCCGCCGACAGGGCGTTGATGGTCAGAAAGCCGAGGGAGGGCGGGCAATCGATGATCATAAAATTGAAGTACTTACGGTCCTTATCCAAGGCTTCGAGCAGCCGTTTCTCCCTCTTTTCGGCGGTAAAGAGCTCAGCCTCCGCTCCCGCCAACTCCGGGGAACAGGGACAGAGGTAAAGGTTTTCGATCTCCGTGCCCAAGATGCACTCCATCAGGCCACGGCCGTTCATCATGGCCTCGTAAACGCCTTTGCCGGGGGCTTTAGGCTTGGCTAGCCCAAGAGTGGCCATGCCCTGGGGATCGAAATCAATCAACAAGGTTCGCCTGCTTTTCATGGCCAGACAAGCCGAGAGGTTTATGGCTGTCGTTGTTTTTCCGACACCCCCCTTTTGATTGGCAACGGCGATAATCTTGTTCATAAAAGGCTATGTTCCACGTGAAACATCCGAAGATCGGATTGCCCGCTTCCTCTTGATCTCCAGATACAGGATCAGGTTAGAAACGGCGGCAGGAGTGATTCCGGCCAAAACCCTTGCCTGGCCCACTGTTGAAGGCTTGACCTTTCCGAGCTTCTCGACGACTTCTCTCGTCAGCCCCGGGATCCCAGCAAAATCAAACCCGGCCGGTATTATGACCGAGTTCGCTTTGGCTGTTTTCACTATTTCCTTTTCTTGCTTCCTGATATAGCCCTCATACTTCGCCTCCGACTCGATGTATCTCACTTCCTCGGCAGAAGTATCATCTTGGGCTTGGCCATATTTTAGCACATCACGAAGGCTGATTTCAGGCTTTTTGAGATAGTCGAATTGAGATGTGGTATCGCCGTTCGCCGCCTTGATCCTGCTCTTTTTCAGCCTCCGGATGATCCCGGTTAAGTTCCTCCGCTTTGCCAGTTGCGCTTCCCAGTCGAGCTCGGAGATCAAGCCCAGCTCATGTCCATACCTCATTAGACGTTCATCGGCGTTGTCCATTCTCAGCAGCAGCCTGTGCTCCGCCCTGGAGGTAAAGAGCCGGTAAGGCTCATCCACTCCTTTGGTGACCAGGTCATCGATGAGGACCCCGACATAGGCTTCATGCCTGCCCAGGCGGAGCTCCGCCTGCCCTCTAAGGGAGAGGGCGGCGTTGATTCCGGCCATGAGGCCCTGAGCCGCGGCCTCTTCGTAGCCGGACGTCCCGTTTATCTGCCCGGCCAGGAAAAGGCCTTCGATACTCTTGGTCTCCAGGGAATGCGACAGCTCAGTGGCCGAAACAGAGTCATATTCTATACCGTAGGCCGGTCTGAGCACTTTCGCTTTGTCGAGGCCCGGAATCGTGGCCAGGATCTCCTCCTGCACCCCGAAAGGTAGGCTCGACGACATTCCGTTCACGTAGACCTCAGTCGTTTCGAGACCTTCGGGCTCCAGAAAAAACTGGTGCCGGCCGTGATGAGGAAACTTGACCACCTTGTCCTCGATCGAGGGGCAGTACCTGGGCCCGATGCCCTCGATCCGCCCCGCGTAGAGAGGCGACAGGTGCAGGCTTCGCCTAATTACGGCATGGGTCCTGGGATTCGTATAGCCCTGGTAGCAGACCACCCTGTTTTCGACCCGGCCCGACGTCCGGAACGAAAAAGCCACCGGCTCGGCGTCCCCCGGCTGAGGGACGAAATTCTCCCAGCCGATCGTGTTGGCGTCCAGGCGCATCGGCGTTCCGGTCTTGAGCCTGAGGGTTTTCAGCCCGAGCTCTTTCAAGCTAAGCGCCAGGTCGGGCGCGGCAGGCTCGTTGGCCCGGCCGGCCGGATAGCTCTTCAAGCCGATATGGATGGTTCCGTTCAGGAAAGTTCCCGGCGTCAGGATAACCGCCCGGGAGGCGAGGCGAGTTCCCTCGAGGGTCCTCGCGCCACGAACCCTTCCGCCTTCGACGATGAGATCGGCGACAATCCCCTGAAAAAGGGTCAGGTTCGGGATGAGTTCCAGCCGGCGCTTCATGGCCAGCCTGTAGCGGGCCTTGTCACATTGCGCCCTGGGAGCTTGCACGGCGCCGCCCCGGCTGCGATTGAGGAGCCGGAATTGGATGCCCGTTTCGTCGGCCAGCAAGCCCATCAGCCCGCCCAGCGCATCTATCTCGCGGACGAGCTGGCCCTTGGCCAGGCCCCCGATGGCCGGGTTGCACGACATCTGGGCGATCGTCTCGAGGTGGATGGTGACCAGGCAAGTCCTGAGGCCCATCGTCCCCGCCGCCGCGGCGGCCTCGCACCCGGCATGTCCGGCGCCCACCACGATGATGTCGAAGCTCAAGTCGGGTTTCATCAGGCCGACCTACTTGCCCACGCAGAATCGCCCGAAAATCTCGGCCATGACTTCGTCGGCCCGCACCTCGCCGGTCAGGCGGCCGACCAGGTCGAGGGCCTTGCGCAGTTCCTCCGCGCACAGTTCGTCGGACGAACCGGCCTCGATCCAGCGCCCCGCCTCCCTTAAGGCCTCCGCCATCCCAGCCAGGCAGTCTCTCTGCCTGGCATGGAGCACGACCTCGTCCCGAATTCCCGACTTCGGAGCGAAGGTCCGATGAATTCCTCTCCGCAGTCTCTCGACATTGGCGCCCTCGAGCGCGGAAACCCGGAAAATCCGGGACCGCCCAGCCGATTCTTTGACCATGCCAAGATCGAGCCTGGCGGGGAGGTCCGATTTGTTCGCAACCAGCAGGAACTTTCTGTCCCGAAACCCGGCTAGAAGCTTCATGTCCTCGGAGCTTGCCGGCCTCGAGGCGTCCAACACCAGTAGCAGTCCGTCGGCTTCGGAGGCGATGCCCCGGCTCCTGGCCATTCCGGCCCTCTCCGCCGGATTCCCGGCCCTGCCCAAACCGGCCATGTCGACCAAGTGAAAGACGATGTCTTTTATAAGGAGGTCCTCCCTCAAAAAATCCCGCGTCGTTCCGGGATAAGGCGTCACTATGGCCCGGGGTTCTCCCAAAAGAGCGTTAAAAAGGGTCGACTTTCCGACATTCTTCCTGCCGACGATGGCCAGGATGACCCCGGAGCGGAGGGCCCGGCCGGCATCATAGCTGGCGGCCAGCCCCTCGACTTCGGCCGTCAGATCCCGCAGGTCTCGGGCGTGCCCGGCAATGTCCGGCGGCAACCCGTCATCGGGGAACTCGATCCCCGCTTCCAACGCCGCCGCCAAGCGGATGATTTTCTGCCTGAGGCTCAGGACCCTGGCCGAGAGATTCCCCGAGAGCTGGCCGAAACTGACTCTGGCCTGAGTTTTCGTCACCGCGTTTATGAGGTCGTTGACCGCCTCGGCCTGGATGATGTCGACCCGTCCGTTCACATAGGCCCGGAGGGTGAATTCCCCCGGGTGGGCCGGCCGCGCGCCGGCCTTGACTCCCAAGCGTACGATCTCCTCGAGAACCACCGGACTGCCGTGACAACTCAACTCGACCACGTCCTCCCGGGTGTAGGACAGCGGCGCCTTGAAATAGGTCATGAGAACCTCATCGAGCGGCTCTCCTCCTTCGGGGTCATAGATCTTTCCCAGGACAGTCCGCCGGGGCGCCGTATCCTTTTTCTTTCCCTCGGCCGGGTCGAAAAGGGTTCTGGCGATCGCCAGGGCCCTTTTTCCGCTGAGACGGACAATCCCGAGCCCCCCCCGGCCGGGCGGCGTCGATACGGCGATTATCGTATCTTCGAGCATTCTCGGTCCAATTTTCGTATTGTAGAGGACCGGGTACCATTAGTAAATAGAGCCGCCACCGCGGGCGGCCCCTGGCGATCTGGTCCTCCGCCCCGTCGCGCCTCAGCTGAGGCGCTCCTCGCAATCACAAGGTCGCGGGGAGGCGCAGGCTACCTGGGGACGCGGAAGATCTTGACCTTCTTGAGGAATCCGTCCCCGAGGCTCTCGCTCGTCACCCCGGGGACCTGGTTCACGGCGATGTGGATGATCCGCCGCTCGTACGGGTTCATCGGGTCAAGGACCTCGTCACGCCCGGAGTCGGCGACCTGGCCGGCGACCCTCAGGGCGTACTCCTTGAGCTTCTTCTCCTTCCTGCGGCGGAAGAACTCGCAATCCACCTGGACCTTGACGGGGGAGACCTTGTTGAGGACGTGCTGGAAAGCCAGGAGCAAAGTGCCGTCGTTCCGGAGCAGGAGGTTCTTGTCGGGCCCGTCGAAGATGAGGAAGATGATATCGGGACGTTTCTTGATGTGATACGTCAGTTCGAGCGGGAACGCCGGCATGATCCGGTCCAGGAAATTCTCGACGGCGAACTCCTCCTCGGCTTTCTTGGGCCAGGCCCGGATGACGATCTCTTTCGTCCCGATGCCGAAGAGCTTGGTCTTCTCGGTGACGATCTCGTAGTTGAACTTTTCCCTCGGCAGCTTGAGCCGGGCTTCGGCGAGGCTGATCACTTCCTCGAGGTTGCGGCCCTTGTACTCCTGGCCCTCCTCGGCCGGGGTTCCCTTGTCCGAGCTATCTTCGTTTGACATTGGCTTCCTTCTTTTGTTTGGCCATCCAGCGGTTCATGAGGGCCTGCTGCCCGATCTGCAGGACGTTGGTCGTCAGCCAGTAGAGGACCAGGCCGCTCTGGAAATTCATGAAAAAAATGGTCATGATGACCGGCATGATGAGCATCATCCGGGCTTGCGACGGGTCGGCCGAGGTCGGGGTCATCTTCTGGGAGATGAACTGTGTGGCGCCCATCAGGACAGGCGTCACGTAGTAGGGGTCCCGCATGGACAGGTCCTGGATCCAGAAGATGAAGGGCGCGTGGCGGAAATCCACCGAGACCACCAGCATCCGGAAGACCCCCCAGAACACCGGCAGCTGGATGAGGAGCGGCAGGCAGCCTCCGGCCGGGTTGACCCCGTGCTCCTTGTAGAGCTTCATCATCTCTTCGTTCATCTGGCGGCGCTGGGCGATGTCCGTCTTGGCCTTCTTGTACTTGGCTCGCAGGGCCTTGATCTTGGGCTGCAGCTCGGCCATCCGGGCCATGGATTTCGTCGAACTCCAGGTCAACGGGAAGAAGATGATCTTGATGACGATCGTCAGGAGGATGATGTCCAGCCCCCAATTCGGGACGAGCCCGTGGAAGAACTTGACTACGGCCAGCAGGATTTCGGCGATGCTCCCGAAGATCCCGAAATTGACGATCCTCCGCGTGTCGTGACCGAAGGACCGCAGCAAATCGGTGGACTTGGGCCCGATGTAGGCCGCCCGGGGATCGTTCACGGCCAAAAAGTAAGCGCCCTGCTCACCGACCGCTTCCTTCAGGAAGGCGGCCTGGCCTTTCTGGGCGGGAGGGACGAAGATGGCCGCAAAATAATTGTCTTCGAAGGCGGCCCAGGTCACGAAGTTGTACGAGCTCTGCTCGGGCTTGTATTTCCGCTCGTCCATCCTGTAGACCTTGCCCCCGGTGAAAACCGCCGCCCCTCTGGCCGCGGAGTAACTGTGCTTCATCTCCTCAGGAGTCGGATTGCCGATGCCGGGCCCCCAGAGAAGATAGGGGGCGATTTCCTGGCCGTCCTTCCAGACCCTGACGTCGATCTCCATCTGGTAGGTGCCGGCGTCGAAACGATAGGTTTTCTCGGCCCGGAGGGATTTCCCGTCGGAGTAGGCGAACTTCAGCTCCCGATCCTGCCCCTGCCCCAGGGTCAAGCGGCCCGGCTCGGCCCGGAACAGGGCGGAGTTCAGCTCGGCCGCGACGGCGGGGTCATCGGTGCTCAGGGAGAAGGGGTACTGGCCGGTCTCGGCGGCCAGGGCGGACACCAGTTCCAGGTCCTCCTTCCGGTCGTTCTTGAATTCCTTGAGCTTCCAGCTCCTGAGCACGCCCCCCTTGTTGCTCCACACGGCGCTGTAGAGGGGGGTGTCGACCTCGATCTCCTCCTCATATTCCGCCCCGATTGCCCCCGCCTCAGGGACAGCGGGCCGGACGGCTTCCGGCGCGGGTTCCTGGGCCCGGGGCTCGGCCGCAGCGGCGGGGGGCTTCCGGCCGGACTCGAGAGCCGGCGGAGGCGGCGGCTGGACAGCCGAGGTTGCGGACTGGGCTTCGACCTCGGTCTTGGGCTTGACGAAGAGGAGCTGGTATCCGAGCAACACGAGCACGGACAGGATGATCGCGGCAATCAGTCGTTTTTCCATTTGATCTCCACCTCAGGGCACAGGGTCGATCCCGCCTTCATGAAACGGATGGCAGCGCAGCAGCCGGCGAACGCCCAGGACCGTCCCCTTGAGGAACCCATGCCGGGCGATGGCCTCGTAGGTGTATTCCGAACAGGACGGATAGAACCGGCACCTCGTGCCCAGGAGAGGCGAAACGAGGGTCCTGTAGGCCCTGATAAGGAAAAGCGCGGCGACTTTCATCCTAACATCCGCTTCCGGCCCATGGCGGCGACGGCCTCGAAATAGGCCGCTTCGAGCTCCCCCGTCGCCAGGCCCACGATCCCTGGCCGCGTTACGACGACGACATCGGTCGGGTCCGCGCAAATCGACTTGTTGCGGCGGAAAAGCTCTCTCATGCGCCGTTTGATCCTGTTGCGCGTCACGGCCGGGCCGACTTTCTTGCTGACGACGACGGCCAGCCGGGAGAATCCCAAACCGTTGGGACGGAAGACCAAATCGAAGTACCGGCCGCGAATGCGGCTGCCGTTTCTATAAAGACTTTTGAAGTCCTTTTCGCTGCGAATCCTCTCCAGGCGCGTGAGACGCTCGGTCATACGACGGAGACGCGTTTTCTGCCTTTGCGCCGCCTGCTCTTGAGGACTGCCTGACCGCCTTTGGTTTTCATCCGGACACGGAATCCGTGGGCTTTTTTGCGCTTTCTGTTGTTCGGCTGGAACGTTCTCTTCATGATCTCACAACACCTTTAAAGTGAGTATGTTACCCGAAGACCGGGGGACTGTCAAGCTTGGATTGGATGGATCGGCGCGGGAATGGAGACGGTCAATCGAGGGGGTCTGAGAGGGGGCGGGATGCCCCCATCTTCGGCGGCGTTTGTGGGGCCGGACGGGCGGCCCCGGCCCCGGGGGGAAAGGGCGCCTGCGGCCCACGGACTGTGGAAAAACTTGCCAAACCGCTAAAATAAAAGGCTTTAGCAGAAATCCCGACGTTGACTCCAGAGCCTCGTTTGAGGTATAATAACTTGGAATGGATTCACTCAAAATCGGCGACAAGATCGTCTACCCCAACCAGGGTCTCGGAGTCATCGAAGGCATCCATTACGATTCCTACGACGGCGAGCGCTTCAAGGTCTTCCATTTGAGGCTCATCGCCAACAACACGCTGGTTCAAGTGTCGAGCTCGACGGCCAGCGAAATCGGAATCCGGAGACCGATTCCCGAAAGCTCGGTCAAGAAGCTCTTCCAATTCATGAGGAACGGCTCCGTCGACGTGACGATGGATTGGAAAGGGCGGTACAAGGAACATGTCGGCCTGATGAAGTCGGGAACGCTCTTCGACCTGGCCCTCGTGCTGAAGAGCCTGTACTACCTGAGCCTGACCAAGCCCCTCTCCTTCCGCGAGAAGAAGATGATGGAAAAGGCGAGGGAGCTCATCATCTCCGAGATCTCCGAGTCGTCCGACCTCCAGCCGGCCGAGATCGAGCACAAGCTCCTCGAGACCCTGTCCCGTTGCTTCAAAGACGTCAAGTCCCGGATCGCCGCCTGAAACGGACCGAAACATGGTGCTGCCGGCTCTGGTAGCGTTCGCCGTGTGCGTGCTTCTCAGCGCGTTCTTCGCCGGCTCGGAAACGGCCTTCATCGCCTCGAATCCCTATTCCCTCGAGCACTATGAGAGGAAGGGCTCCAAGCGGGCCGGCGTCGTTCGCGGTATCCTAAGCAGAATCAACGACTTCCTCGTTACCATCCTGATCGGCAACACCCTGGTCAACGTAGCCGCGGCCTCCATCGCCACATCCCTCTTCGTCACGATCATCCCGGAAAGGAACAAGGCGGTCCTCCTGGCCACCATCGCCACAACCCTGCTGATTCTGGTCTTCGGCGAGATCAACCCGAAGACCTTCGCCGCCCACAACCCGGTCCGCACGGCCATCTTCGTGAGCTACCCCATCAAGGGGCTCATGATTCTCCTCTACCCGCTCGTCAAGATTTTCTCGTTCGTCACCGGGCGGCTCATGCCTTCGTCGCGCGGCCTCGGCGGACCCTTCCGGCATCTCAACGAGGAGGAAATCCGGATCGCCATCCTCTCGGGCGCCAGGGGACTCTCCGCCCTCCGCCGGAAGATGATATCCGGGGCGCTGGACATCGGCGCCAGGCCCGTGAAGGAGATCATCGTTCCCCGCCCCCAGGTGAAAGCCGTCGACGCCGAAGACTCGCCGGAGGCCATCCTGCGCACGATCCAGGCCTCGGGGTTCTCGCGCTACCCGGTCTTCAGGGGCCGCCTCGACAATATCGAGGGCCTCATCCGGACCAAGGACGTGCTGGGTTATCTTATTGATAAAAAAGACATTGACTTGAAGTCCATCATCCGCAAGCCGCTCTTCGTCCCCGAGCTCGCCTCCCTCGAAAAGGTCATGCTGCAGATGCAGGCCCAGGCCGTTCACATGGCCTTCGTCGTCGACGAGTTCGGCAATGTCGACGGTATCGTGACCCTGGAGGACATCATCGAGGAAATCGTCGGCGATATCCGGGACGAGCGCGAAGGCAAGCCCGAGGAGTCCGTCCAGCGCCTCGAGGGCGGAGCCTGCCTCATCAAGGGGGCGACCCCGGTCAAGGAAGTCAACGCCCGGCTGGCCCTGGGCCTTCCGGAAAAGAAGGACTACACCACGATGGCCGGGTTTTTCCTTTATGCGTTCGGCCGCATTCCCAAGGAGCGCGAGTCGCTGGAATTCGGCGGGCGCCGCCTGACCGTCGAGAGGATGAACAAGCGTCATATCAGCCTGCTCCGCCTCGACCCGGCCCCGGGAAAGGACGCCCCCTGCCCATGAAGACCGTGGCCGTCAACAAACACGTCTCCCATGACTTCCAGATTCTGGAAACCCTGGAGGCGGGCTTGGCCCTCCGGGGCAGCGAGGTCAAGGCCGTCCGCGAAGGACGGATCAGCCTGAAGGAAAGCTTTGCCGAAATAAAGAACGGGGAGGTCTTCCTCGTCAAATGCCACATCAGCCCGTACGAAGCGTCGAACATCTTCAACCACGACCCTCTCCGCGAACGAAAGATGCTCCTCCACCGGCGCGAGATCCGGCGGCTGACGGGCAAGATCCAGGAGAGGGGCCTGACGCTCGTCCCCACCAAGGTTGTCATCAACGACAAGGGCCGCATCAAGCTCGAAATGGCCCTGGTCAGGGGGAAGCGGGCCTACGAGAAGCGGGAGGCCATCAAGAAAAGGGACACTGATCGTGAGATCCGGGCCGAGCTCAAGCGCCGCCTGCGCTGAGCCGCCCGCCTTTCAGGCCCGGCCGGAGGCCAGACGGAGGGCCAGGTTCAGGGCCTCCGTCATGCTGCGGGGGTCGGCGACCCCCCGGCCCGCGATATCGAAAGCCGTGCCGTGATCCGGAGAGGTGCGGACGAAGGGCAGGCCCAGGGTGACATTGACGCCCGAGGCAAAGGCTTCCAGCTTGAAGGCGATGAGGCCCTGGTCGTGATACATGGCCACCACCATGGCCTCCTTCCGTTCCCGGGCCCTGAGAAATACGGTGTCCGGCGGAAAGGGCCCGGCGGCCCGGATTCCTTCGCGGCAAGCCGCGGCCACGGCCGGCCCGATCTCCTCCCGCTCTTCGATCCCGAGAAGCCCGGCCTCGCCGGCATGGGGATTCAGCCCCGCCACCAGGAACTCCGAGGGAGCCCCCGCGAGCCCGGAGAGACTCCGGTTGAGGGTCCGCAGGAGGGCCAGGAGGGCCTCCTTGCGGACCTTGCCCAGGGCTTCCCGGAGGGGGAGATGGTGGCTGAGAAGCGCGACCTTGAGGGGCCCGGACCAAAAAGACATGACCGCGCCCGGGTACAAGTGTTCCAGGAATTCCGTGTGGCCGCGCCATGGCAACCCGGCCATCGCCCAGCCGGTCTTGGAAACGGGGGCCGTAACCAAGCCTTCGAGCCGGCCCTCGCGGGCGGCGGCCACCGCCGCATCGAAGAACCGGAAGGCGGCCTCCCCGTTGGCGCGATCGTCCCGGCCGCGGACCGACCCGGCCCCGGGAGCGGGGATGTCGTTCAGGAAGAGGCCGCCCCGCGGCGGGGCGTCCGGCGACCACGGGGCCGGGGAGGGGCTGAGGCCCAGGCGGCGGGCTTCCGCGCCGATGAGACGGGAGTCCCCGAACAGGATCCAGGCCGCGTTCGCGATATCGGGGCTGTGGAGAAGGGAGTTCAGGGCGACTTCGGGTCCGACTCCGCCCGGATCGCCGAGCGTCACGCCGATCCTGGGAAGGGTCATCACCCTTTTTTCTGGTCTTCTCCCGCCGCGTCCGGAACCTCGTCGACCTTGTACATGTAGCGGATGCTGCCTTTGTAGATGAGCAGGTTCGGGGCGTTGTCGCGGTTCAGCTTGATGCAATTCCTGTCGTACCACTCGATGTACCCCTCGACGGTCTCGCCGTCCGTGAAGACCACCGCCATGGGGGTCTTCTTGTTCATCTGTTTGAGGTAGTAATAGCTCTCCGCGAAGGTGTCGGTCGGAGGGTGCATCTTGCGGCGGGAGGAATCCTTATCCCGTTCCTTCTCCTGGCTCATCTTTTCCTTGATCTCGGAGAGATTGGGACGGATGAGTTTCCTGTTCATCGAGTCTTCTCCAAACTTGGGATGGGTTGGAGCTGCGATCCCTTTGTCATTCATCGTAGCAAAATTCGGGGCCCGTTTCAAGACGGGGCGGCTTTCGGGGGCCGCATCCGCCTCCCGCTCCGACCCGGCCGGGGGCGGCGAGCCCCGGCCCTGCCGATGGGCTACTTCTTGATGAAGTCGGAGAAGGTGATATCTTTGTTCTTGAGCGTGAGGCCGGTCGAGCGGTCGAGCGCGGCCAGCGACACATTGTAGGAGATGACCGAGTTGAGCTCCGAGATGCGGGCGTTGGCCAGGTCGCGCTGGTAGGTGAGAACCGTGTAGTTGGTGCTCTGCCCGACCCGGAACTTCTCCTGCTCGGCGGCCAGCTTTTGCTCGGCCAGCTCGCGGGCGACCCTGTAGGCCGCGATCCGCTTGAAGTTGGCGTCGACGGCCCTGACCGCGTTCCGGATCTCGAGGAAGACCTGTTGCTGCTGGTTCTCGAGCTCGAGCATGGCCTGGCGGAGGTTGATCTTGGCCTGCTCGTAACTGGCCCGGGAGAAGAAATTGGCCGTGGGGATGCTCAGCGTCAGGCCCAGGGACCAGTTCGGGTAGCGGAAACTCGTGGTGTCCTTGAAGGCGCCCGAGAAGCCGCCGGGGACCGTCCCCACGACGATTCCCGTGAGCGGATTATCGTCCTGGTACAGGATCTGGGTGCCCGAGATGCCCGGGCTCGAGAGGGAAGCGCTCAGGTTGAGGTCCGGCAGGACTTGGTTCCGGCTGTAGCTGACGTTGAACTCCTCGCTCTTGATGCCGATCCTGGAGGCCTCGAGGTCCGGCCGGAGTTGCAGGGCGGAAGCCAGCGCCTCGTCCAGGTTGATCGTCCTGACCTCGACGGTCGGGGTGTCCACGGGCACGATCGTGCCGGCGCTTTCCTGCTCCGCCTCGGGAAGGTTGATCAGGACCTTGAGCTGGTCCGAGGCGCTCTGGACCTGGGTTTGGGCCTGGATGAGGTCGGCCTCCCGGGTCGCGACCTCGGCCTGGGCGGCCAGGATCTCCATGGGCGCCAGCGTGCCGACCTCGACCATCCTCTGGTTCATGTCGAGGAGGTCCTTGGCCAGGTCCAGCGTTTGCTGGCGGACCTTGAGGTTTTCGACGCTGTAAACCAGGCTCCAGTAGCCGCTTTCCACCTCGTAGACCGTATCCATCAGGGACCGCTTGAGCGTGTTTTCCGAAATGTTCAGGCTGTAGCGGGCCACGATGATGTCGCGGCGACTGACGGCGTAGCCGAAGTTGCGGAGCAGGGGCTGGCTGAAATTCAACCGGAAAGTGCTGCTGTAGCGGGGATTGATCGTCTGGAAGCTCCGGTTGGTATCGGTGACGTAGCCTGTCAGGGCCAGGCTGAGCGTCCCGCCGAAGGGCACCGACTCGCTGCCCTGGAGGAACGTGAAGTTATTGGTTTTGTCGATGACGTTGGCGGCGGCTTCGAGGAACGAATAGGAGGGGGTGTTCGAGCTCTGCCGGCTGAAGCTGAAGGAAAAACTGGGCAGGAACTTCTCCTGGGCCCGGGAAACGGACTCGTAGGCCAATTGGGGCCCCAGGACGTCGATGGCCACGCCGAGGTTGTGCTGCATGGCCCGGACGATGCATTCCTGGAGGGAGAGGGACATGGGCTTCTGGTTTTCCTGGGGCCGCCCGGGAGCGGCCAGCGAGGCCAGTAACAGGACGGCCAGGCCGAGGACCCAGCGCTGGTGTTTTTTCATGATCGAACTCCTTGAGGTCTGGTCTGTTTGGTCAACAAGGCTCTCCGCCGCGGAATTCCGCGCGTTACTCGTATCTCAGGGCCTCGATCGGGTCGAGCTTGGACGCCTTTCGGGCCGGGTAGAAGCCGAAGAAGATGCCGACCGTCGCCGAGAACAGGAAGGCCAGCAGGACGGAGCCGATGGACACGACCGTCTGGAACTGGGAGAACATCTGGACCTTGTGCAGGAGCTTGGACGACCCGTAGCCGAATCCGATCCCGATGAGTCCGCCCAGGAGGCTCAGGACGATGGCCTCCGTCAGGAACTGGAGCAGGATGTCCCGCTCGCGGGCCCCGACAGCCATCCGGATGCCGATCTCGCGAATCCGCTCCGTGACCGAGACCAGCATGATGTTCATGATCCCGATCCCGCCGACGAGCAGCGAAATCGAGGCGATGCTGCCGAGCAGGATGGTCATCATCTGGGTGGCTTCGGCCGCGCTTTCGGCGATGTCGGCCATGTTCCGGACGGTAAAGTCGTCGTCGGCCCCGAGCTGAATCCGGTGCCGGTCGCGGAGCAGGGACTCGATCTGGCGCTGGGCCTCGTCGGTCCTGTCGGCCGCGACCGCAGACACGTCGATGGAGTTCAGATAGTCGATGCCGGCCAGGCGGCGCATGGCCGTCGTGTAGGGCACGGTGATCATGTCGTCCCGGTTGCCCCAGCCGCCGGACTCACCCTTGCTCTTCAGGACGCCGATGACCCGGAACGGGATCATCTTGACCCGGATGATCTTTCCGATGGGGTCCTCCTCCTCGAAGAGGTTGGTCGCCACCTCGCTGCCGAGCACGGCCACCTTGGCCGCGGCCCGGACCTGGCTGTCGTCGAAATAGTTCCCGAACTCGACGGGCCAGCTGCGGATTTCGGGATACTCGGCCCCGGTCCCCTGGATGGAGGAATTCCAGTTCCTGTTGCCGTAGACGAGCTGGCCGCGGCTGTTGACCGAAGGCGAGATGGCCTTCACGGCGTCGCAGTACTGGAGGATGGCCTCGGCGTCCCCTTCCTTCAGGGTCGTGCGGCTGCCGGACTGGTAGTGGACGCCGGCGACCCTCTGGCCGCCCGGCGAAACGAACAGCAGGTTCGTCCCCATGGCATTGAACCGGTCCTGGATGCCGCGCTTGGCGCCCTCGCCGATGCTGACCATGGCGATCACGGCGCCGACACCGATGATGATGCCCAGCGCGGTCAGGAAGGTCCGCATTTTATTCCGCCCCAGCGCCCGCAGGGACACCCGGAGCGTTTGCTGAAAACGCATCACAACGCTTTTCATTTGCACACTCTCTCTTTCACGGTCATCCCGCCCTCGTCAGGACGTCTCTTCCCTGACGATGACGCCGTCCTTGAGATGAATCCGGCGCCGGGCCCAGGCCGCGATGTCGGGCTCATGGGTGACCATGATCATGCTGATTTTCTTTTCCTCGTTGAGCCGCTTGAAGATGCTCATGATCTCGTAGCTCGTCTTGCTGTCGAGGTTCCCCGTCGGCTCGTCGGCCAGGATCAGCGTCGGGTTATTGAGGAGGGCCCGGGCGATGGCCACCCGCTGCTGCTCGCCGCCCGAGAGCTGGTTGGTCTTGTGGTGGGCCCTGTCCGCCAGCCCGACCGCGTCCAGCGAAGCCAGGGCCCGGGCCGTGATGTCCCGGCCGTTGACCCGGGAATAGAGCAGCGGCAGTTCCGTGTTCTCCAGGGCCGTCGTCCTCGACAGGAGGTTGAAGCTCTGGAAGACGAAGCCGATCTTTTCGTTCCTGATCTGGGCCAGCTCGTTCTTGTCGAGCGTGGAGACCGCCGTGCCGTCGAGGATGTACTCGCCCGAGGACGGCTTGTCCAGGCAGCCCAGGATATTCATCAGGGTCGACTTGCCCGACCCCGAGGGCCCCATGATGGCCAGGAACTCCCCGTCGTCGATCGAGTACGATACGCCGCGGAGGGCCCTGACCTCGGTCTCGCCGACCTTGTATGTCTTGATCAGGTCTTGCAGTTCAATGATCTTGTTTCCCATTATCCGCTCCTTGACGGCGCGGGCGTTACCGGCCGATGAACATCATCCCCCGGCCGCCGGGACCTCTCATCTGGGTGGATCCCTGGCTGTTGGGGCCTTCCGTGCCGATAAGAACCTCGTCGCCTTCCTTGATTTCGCCGCGCAGGACTTCCGTGTAGGAATTGTCGGTGATGCCCGGGCGGATGAACACCATCTTCAGCTTGCCGTCCTTGTCCTGCAACCAGACCCGGCTCGGCTGCTGCCGGCGCGCGCCGCCCGCTCCCGCCCCGGGCCTGCCGCCCATCGTGAATCCCTGGGGCCTCTGACCTTCGGCCGGCCGGGCCTGCTGTTGCGGCTTGGCCTGCGGCTCGCCGGCCGGGGCCGCTCCGGGCGCTCCGGGCTGTCCACCCTGGCCCTGGCCCCTGGCGGCCATCTGGGTCTGGGCTATCTCTCTCAGCTGGGCCTCGCTCAGCACGGGCATGAACCTCAGGGCCGAGTTCGGCACCCGGAGGACGTTCTTGGCGTCGCCGACGATGATGGACACCGTGGCCGTCATTCCGGGCCGCAGCTTCCGTTCCGGGTTCTCGACGTTGACGATCGTCGTGTAGGTCACGACGTTCTGGACGGTCTCCGCCGCGTAGCGGACCTGCTGCACGACGCCGTTGAAGGTCTCGTTCGGAAAGGCCTCGACCGTGAACCGGACCTTCTGGCCTTCCTTCACCCGGCCGATGTCCGCCTCGTCCACGCTGCACTCCACCTTCATCTTGGTCAGGTCGGTCGCGACCTGGAACAGGATGGGCGCCTGGTAGCTGGCCTGGATGGTCTGGCCGATGTTGACCTTCCTGGTGATGACGATGCCGTCGACCGGCGCGCGGATAACCGCGTAGCTCAGGTCGACCTTGCTCAGGTCGAGCTGGGTCTTGGCCTGCGCCAGGGAGGCATCGGCCGACATGACGTCGGACTTGGCGCTCAGGTAGGAGGCCTCGACCGACTCCAGCTCCTCGATGGCCAGCAGCTTCTTGTCGAAGAGGCTCTTGGCCCGCTCATACTTGTTCTTCAGCTGTTCCAGGTTCACTTTGGCCCGGTCCACGGCCGCGACCCGGCTCTGGTAGTTGGCCTCGTTCTGCTGGATCTTCATCTGCAGGGGCTCCAGGTCGAGCTCGGCCACGACCTGCCCCTTGGTGACTTCGGAGTTGAAGTCGGCGTAGAGCGTCTCGATCTTGCCCGAAACCTGGCTGCCGACGTCCACGATCTCGATCGGGTTCAGGGTCCCCGAGGTGACCACGAGGGCCTCGATATCGCCGCGCGAAACAGCCTCTTTGCGGTACTTGACGTTGCCGTTCTTTCCACCGCGGAGCAGCGTGAAACCGAGAACCGCTCCCGCGACAACGACCAGGACCACGATGCTGATAATGAGCTTCTTCTTCATCTCTCTCTCCTTTATCTCGTCTCTCCGGGACGTTTGCTGTCAGTCCTTTGCGGGTTCCTCCCGGACCGCTCTTCGGAACGGCGCCGGGACTCTTCCCTGTGCCTTTGAATCATGGCTTCGAATTTCGTTTTTTGCTCGGGCGTCAATACGGCGTCGATCTCGCCCTTCAGAAGGGACCGGACCTCGTTGAGCCGCTTGCGCTCCTCGCTCCGCAGCATGTTCATGCGCTCTTCGTTTCTCTTGAAGATCTCGCGGATCTGGGTCTGCTGCTCGGCCGTCAGGCCGAGCTCCTTGGCGAACAGGTCGAGGGTCGGCGGGTGGGACCTCTGCTGGGCCGGCCTTTCGGACCTCTTGTGCACGAAAAACCGCTCGCCGAAAACTCCCCCGGCGATGCCGAGGCCGAAGACGGCGACGAGCGAGAATACGATCAAAACCGTATATTTCCTTATCATGGCCGTTGTCTCCTGGAGCCGAAATTGTCATCCGCGGAGGCAAAAATGAGCATCATGTTCCGGGCCTCCGGCCGCTGCTCCTCGAACAGGGCCCGCGTTTCCGTCAGCGGGCTGGTGTTCTGGAGCAGCAGGGCCTCCGACGGCGTCATCTCGGTGGCCTGCGGCGTCAGCACGAACAGGGCCGCGGCAAAGACGACCAACGTCAGGAAAACCGGGATGGCGCGCAGGCACCACCGCTCCCAAAGGATGAGGGGGGCGACCTTCCTTTCCTCGCGCAGGCGCGGGGAGAGCCGTTCCCAGAAGCCGGGCAGCGGCGCGGCCTGCCGCTCGTCCCGCAGGGCGCCGGCGATCGACCGGTATTCCGCCTCGAGTCTTCGGCACGCGGGGCAGGACTCGAGGTGCTTCCCGAGAAGCGCCCGGGAGCGCTCGTCGAGCCGACCGTCGAGAGACCGCAGAATCCACGTCTCGATGGACTTACATTTCATCGGACCCTCCTTCGCGGCTGAAATACGGCGCCAGCCTGGCCCTCAGCATCTTCCGGGCCCGGTGCAGTCTCGAGTCGACCGTCCCCGGAGAGAGATGCAGGATCGCGGCGATTTCGTCATACGGCATGCCCTGGATGTCGCGCAGCGTGATGATGACCCGGTATTTTTCCGGGAGGCTCGCGACGAACTTGTGGACGAGGTCCCGGCGAACCGCCGCCTCTTTCTCCATCTCGGCCCTTTCCGCGGAGCCGTCGTCGGCGGCGATTTCCCTGACTTCGTCGAGCGGGATCTCCCTGGCCCGGCCTTTCTTCCTCAGGACATCCTTGATATGGTTGACGGCGATCCGGTAGAGCCAGGTGCCGAATTCGGATTTCGCATGGAACTTGGGAAGGGCGAGGTAGGCCTTCAGGAAAACGTCCTGGGCCACGTCATCCGCCACTTCCCTATTTCGGGTGAAGCTCATTGCCATGCTGAACACCTTGGGCTGGTATTTCGTGACCAGCGCCTCGAAAGCGTCTTCGCTTCCCTGCTGGGCCAGTCTGACCAGCTGAATTTCTTCCATGCGATGCTGCTCACTTGTCCTCCGATCTATTAGACGGAGGCGCGAAAAAAATCTTCCAAATACCGGATTTTAAACATTAAACGCCCCCCTGAAACAACTCGTTTCACGGAAAACTTCCGCGGGCGCCGATATCCCCGGCGCATGGCCGCAGGGAGCGTTTCCCGGGCCCCGGCGCCGACGGCCATCCATTATAAGGTATTTCGACCACGGGGAAAAGCGGAGACGGAGGCCGGGACGGCCAAGCGGGGATCCGAAGCGGTGTCGGGCTCAAGAGCGCTCCGCCGGGCCCGGCGCCGGAGAGCGCGATCCCGCGAGGGAATGAACGCCCACCCGGCTATCCCGGCTGGAGAATGGCTCTCTTTTTCATAGGGTCGCCCGGCCCCCCCGATCACGAAGGGGCCGGGTCGACCGTTTTTCGCTCGATTCTTAAGCTGGCGCTACTTGGCCTTCCGGACGGCTGTCCATTCCGAGCTCCGCTCGCCCATCTGCGTCGTGCCGGACATCTTGTCGCCGTCGATCGTGCCCTTGTAGGTGATCGTGAACTCGCCGTTCGGCGTGCTGCGGGTGACCGACCACTCGATGTCATTGCCCTTGACGGTCCCGGTGGCCTCGATGGGCTCGCCGCCCCGCATCCCGGGCATCTTCACGGTCAGGTTCTCGCCGTTCTGGGTAAAGGTCACCGTGACCGTCCTCTCGCCACGGGGGGACTTGGTGGTCAGGTCCCAGTCGCCCGTCACGTCGGCGGCCGCCAAATAGGTGGCCGCGCCCAAAAGAAGCACAAACCCCAAGCACAGAAGCAACGATTTTTTCATTCCGGAATACTCCTTTCGCTGCCTTTAGACGATTCTTCGGGGAAATTCTTCCCTTTTCTATTATACCGCAAACTCCCGGCCGGCGGCGAGGACGCACGGGGACGCCCCGGACAGGACCGCTCGACTTTAAGGAAATGCGACGGGCGGCCGGGGCCAGTCCCCGCGCGCCCGCAGCCCGGCAGCGGGCTTGGTGCCCGTGACGGACCATGAGAGGCGCGCCGAGCGAAGGTGTGGACCGATCCGACGTCCCAAGGCCGGCGGCGAGGACGCGCGGGGACGGCCCGGACAAAGCGGGCGCTATCCCCGAGGCCCTATTTTGACGGTCTGCCGCGCGACCCCGCCGCGGGTCGAGGACAGCGTGACCTCGGCCTCGAGGCCTTTGTCCCCGGCCGTCTTGACCTTCCAGCGCACTTCCTTGCGCTCGCCCGATTTCAAGGAATCGATCTCCTGCCGGGCCCGCGTTTCGGGGAGAAGCTCGCCGCCTTCGCCCTTGAGGCTGAGGATGGCCGCGTCGGGCCGGACGATCTTGACCCGCTTGGCCATCTCAAGGGCCGTGGGCAGGAAGCCGTCGTTGGTGAAGACCCCGACGACCTCGAAGGTCCCGGGTTCCTTCTTGACCGGCTTGACGTCGACGGACACGATCCGGACCTGGGGCAGGGACTTGGCCATCAGGAGGTTGAACCGGGCTTCCTTGGCCGCCCACTCCTCGAGAATCTCCGGCGGCGGGTTCTGGCGGAAAAACTTGGGATTGAAGCCCCCGACCTCCACCTCGCCGAGCGCGGGGTGGACGAGCTTCGTCCAGGGCTTGAAGTACTTTCCGGGCAGGTTTTCGTCCAGCCAGCGCAGGCTCTCGGCCTCGGTGACTTGGCCGTCTCCGTCGTAATCTTTCATCCGGCCCCCGTTCCAGAGTTCGTCGCCGTACCAGATCGCGCCATACTGGAAGTAGCCGAAGTCGGGCGAGTGTCCGAAAAGCGGCCGCCCCTGGGGCTCGCGGGGCACTTCGAAGCCCATCTCCGCGGCCATCTCCCTCATCCTGCGGTCGCCGCGGCCGATGTTGGCGTAGTCCCAGTAGACGTCCCCGGCATTGGGGTAGCCCGTGATCTTCTTGCCCTGCTCGTCGAAATAGCGGTAGAGCTTCAGGTCCTCGGGGAACATGGATTCCTCGCTCCGGGAGGTGGACGGGGGGCGCAGGTGCATCGGGACCGACGTGTCCATGGTCTGGACGACGGAGACGTTGGGGTGCTCGAGCAGGAACAGGACCACGGCCCTGGACTCGGTTTCCGAAAGGGGATACGCGCCCGCGCCGCCCTGGGTCCAGCCGCGGCCGGTCATGTCGAGGCCGGGCTCGGGGCGCCAGTTCTCGGGGTAGTTGCGATGGAGGTCGATGCCTCCGATGCCATCCTCGTTGTAGCGTCCGTCCCCGTCGCTGTCGACGCCCTCGCTGTAAACCGTGTAGTCCCCCTTGCCGCGGCCCACGCGCCTCATGAGACGGCCCGAGGGGTCGTCGGGGTCGACTTCGTAGTCGCCTTTGCCGGGCCCCACCTTCTTCCGCATCTGGAGAATGAGCCCGTCGCCGTCGAGGTCCTCGGGCGGATCCTCGTCGAGGAGCCCGTCGCGGTCGTCGTCATGAGGCCGGACCGTGGAGCGGTTGCTCTGGGCCGTGTTCAGATAGAGGTCGGAGCCGTCGGGATTGTTCTTGACCCGGACGTAGAGCGCCTTGCTGTCGACAAGGCGGGTGATCTCGGGGTCGCTCCCGTAGTTCGTCAGAACGTGCCAGGCGAAGTAGAGGGCCGATTCCGCGGCGGTCACCTCCCCCGAATGCCTGTTTCCTTCGATGAACGCGGCCGGCTTGTCCGTGTCTGGCCCGGTGGCCTTGTTGGTGATCGTGATCTGCCAGATGTCGCGTCCCTCGAAGCTTTTGCCGACCGAATACAGCGAAAGGAGGTTCGGGTAATCCGCCTCCCATCGGCGCAGGAATTCCAGGACTTCGCCGTAGGTGTGGTAGTGGGCGAAGTCCATCCTCCCCTCGACCTTGGGCTTGGTCGCGTCGTAGTTCGCGAACGGGAAAAAGCTCACCCCGTGCCTCTGGCCGCCGACCGTGTACGTTTTCGGCGCCTTGGCCTCCTGGGCGGCCGCGGAAAAGACCCAAAAAGCCGCCAGGCATGCGGTCAGCAACGGGCGTTTCAGGCGATTGTTCATGGGACCTCCTCTAGGCAAAATCAAGGGTTGAGCATAAACAGAACCGACGGGCCTGTCAAATGCCGGGAATGCGCCAACCGGCGAACCCGGAAAAATAATTGTTCCCCCCGAGCAGATGGCGCGAACCGGCCTTTCCCGGGCCTGCCCAAGAGCCTCGTCCCCCCGAGAAAAACGGTCCGGCCTCCCCACCGGCTCCCCGGACCCGGGCCCTCCGGCGGCCGTCCCGAAAGTGCTCCCGGCCCGCTCGGATGGGAACCTTTTCCCGTGTGCCACCGTCTAAATGGATGTAGGAAAGAATGAGACACGGAGGTTCAAGATGTCCAAGAAAGAGAAAATCGCGATCCTGATGATCGCCGTCATGGTTTCCCTGGTCGGGTTCAACCTGATGGTGTCCCCGTCGGCCCTGGATATGGTCCGGCAGGAGAAACCGCTGGCCTATCACATGGATGTCACGGTGACGGCCCACGTCGGGTCCAACGCGCAGGCGGTGGTCCAATTCGGCGGGCTGTCTTAACGATGGGAAGGGTTCCTTCCCGTTCGCGGCGCCCGGCCGGCCCGGCGGACCGCCCGGATACGGCACGATACGAAATTTTCGGGTCCTACCTCATCGTCTGAGAGGCCGTCGTCTTCTCGAGGGAGAAAGCGACGGCCTCCTTTTTTATATACGCCATCCCCTCGACATGCTTTTCCCCCTTTGCCCCTCAACGCACGCGCCCGCCTCGTCGGAAGGTTCTAAAGAAGGCGGGCCCGGAGCGGCCACCGGGACGCCCCGGGACAGGACCCGTCTGCCGGAGGGGGGAAATATCGAGCTCTACGATTCGAAAGTCGAGCGCTATCCCCGAGGCCCTTTTTGGATGAGGGCCACGGCCCAGCAGGCCACGGCCCGGCTCTCGCCGACGGGGCCGAAGCCCTCGTTGGTCTTGGCCTTTATGCCGAGCCGGGATTCCTCGATCCCAAGGACGGGGCAGAGGACGGCTTTCATGGCCGGGACGTAGGGCGCGATCCTGGGGGCCTCGGCCACGACGACGGCATCCACATTCACCACCCCCCAGCCTCCGGCCGCCAGCCGGGCCATGACGTCTCGGAGAAAAGTCAGGCTCGGGGCGCCCTCGGTTTCGGGGTTCATGGGGAACAGCTGCCCGATGTCCCCTTCGCCCGCCGCTCCGAGAAGGGCGTCGATCACGGCGTGGACGAGGCCGTCGCCGTCCGAATGCCCGGCCAGGCCGGCGGAGTGGGGGATCTCCAGGCCGCCCAGCATGAGCTTCCGGCCGGGGACGAGCGGGTGGATGTCGTAACCGAAACCCACCTTAAACATCGAGCAGGGCCTCCGCGATCCTGAGGTCGACGGGCCGGGTGATCTTGATGTTCAGCGGGTCTCCCTCGACCGCGCGGACGGGAAATCCCGCCCTCTCCACGAGCATCGCCTCGTCGGTGCCGTAGAAACGGTCGCGCCGGGCGATGTTCAGGGCCTTCTCCAGGACGGCGTACCGAAAAGCCTGGGGTGTCTGGGTGCGGAAGAGCGTGGTCCGGTCCACCGTCCTGACGACGACGCCGTCGCGCACCTCTTTCATCGTGTCGACCAGGGGGATGACCGGGACCGCCGCGCCGTTGGCTTCGGCCTCGCCGATGACCCGGCTGATCAGGTCGGCGCCGACGAGGGGCCGGGCCCCGTCGTGAACGAGGACCGGGTCCGGGCTGGCCGCGTCGAGGAGCCGGAAGCCCTGCCAGACGGAATCCTGGCGCTGCTCGCCGCCGCGGACGACGTCGATGATCTTGCCGTAGCGCATCTTGTAGTGCTTCCGGTCCTGCTCGTCCGGAAGGACGAGGACTATCGCTTCGATCGAGGGGTGGGACTGGAACCTCTCCAGCGTCCATTCGAGGACCGGCTTGCCGCGGAGATAGGCGAACTGCTTCATCTGGCCGAACCGCTTGCCGGCCCCGGCGGCGACGACGATGGCCGCGGCCCCGCTCATTTCCCCTCTCCGTTGAAGCGCCCGAAGATCATCTTCCCGACCGTGGTCTGAAGAACCGACGTGACCGTGATCGAAATCGTCTGGCCGATCATCCGCCGGGAGTTGTCGACCACGACCATCGTCCCGTCGTCGAGGTAGGCCACCCCCTGGTCCCGCTCCTTGCCTTCCTTGAGGATGAACACCGTCATCGACTCGCCGGGCAGGACGACGGGCCGCAGGGCGTTGGCCAGCTCGTTGATGTTGAGGACCTGGATGCCGTGGATGCGGGCAACCTTGTTCAGGTTGAAATCGTTGGTGATGACCTTGGCGCTGAGGGCCTTGGCGCACTCGAGGAGCTTGGAATCCACGTCGCGGATCTCGGGGAAATCGAGGTCGGAGACGGACACGGAAACCTGGGAGGATTTCTGGAGATGGTTGAGGACGTCGAGCCCCCGGCGGCCCCGTTGGCGCTTGAGGGAGTCGGGGGAATCGGCGATGAGCTGGAGCTCCTTGAGCACGAACTGCGGCACCACCAGCTCGCCCTCGACGAACGCCGTGTCGCAGATATCGGCGATCCGGCCGTCGATGATGACGCTGGTGTCCAGCAGCTTGTAGCTGCGCCCGGACCCTTTCTCCTTGAAGAGCCGGGCCACGACGACAGGGTCGAACCACTCCGGCTTCCGCGTCCCGAGCAGGATGCCGATGTAGGGCATGATGACCAGGAAAAAGATCCGGACGAACGCGGCCATGGACTCCGTGTGGACGACCCCCTGGTAGATGGAGCCGATCATCCAGCCCAGGAAAATGCCGATGAGAAGGCCGACGCCCGAGCTCCAGAGGATCTTGAACTGGGTTTTCCGGATCCGGGTCTCGAGGACCATGAAGACGAGGCCGACGCCGAAGGCGGCGACCGCCCCGTTGTTCTGCGACAGGCGGAAAGGCGGATAGAAATAGCCCGCGACCGTGATCAAGGCGATGATGAAAACCCTGAAAATGAAAATGCCCATGCTTCTTTCCTTCCAAAACCGCTGGGGCTCGAAGCCCATTATATTAAAAAACGAGCTGGAGCGCCTGCCCGACCGTTTTCACCCCGAGGCACCGGATCTCGGGCAGGCCCGCCTTGTCGAGAGCGGCCAGGTTGCCTTCGGGCAGGAGGACGGCGCCGAATCCCAGGGAGCGGGCCTCCTTGAGCCTGGCCAGAGGCTGGCTGACGGACCGGATCTCTCCGCTCAGGCCCACCTCGCCGAAGAACGTCATGTCCTTGGGCAAGGGCACGTTTTTCAGCGACGAGACCACGGCCATGATCACGCCGAGGTCGGCGGCCGGCTCATCGATCATCATCCCTCCGGCCACGTTGACGTAGATGTCCTCGCCCGAAAATCCGTAGCCGAGCTTCTTTTCGACCAGGGCCAGCAGCATGGCGGTCCGGAAATGGTCGAGGCCGATGGTCATCCTCCGGGGATTTCCGGCGAACAGGGTCGAGGAGACGAGAGCCTGGATTTCGGCCAGCAGGGGACGCGTCCCCTTGAGGGTGCAGACCACGGCGCTGCCGGGCTCCTCCCGCGGCCGTTCCCGGAGGAAAAAGGCGGACGGGTTGATGATGGGCTGGAGGCCCGCGGCGGTCATCTCGAACACGGCCAGCTCGGAGACGGGGCCGAACCTGTTCTTGAGGGCCCGCAGGACGCGGTGGCTGTGGTCCTTCTCCCCCTCGAAGAGAAGGACCACGTCGACCATGTGCTCCAGGGATTTCGGCCCGGCCAGGGAGCCGTCCTTGGTGATGTGGCCGACGAGAAAGGCCGGGATCCGGCTGGTCTTGGCGAATCGGAAGATCTGGTTGGCGACCTCCCGGACCTGGCTGATCGTGCCTGGGCTGGAGGTGATCCGGGACGAGAAGACGGTCTGGACCGAGTCCACGATCAGGGCCTTGGGCCTGAGGCGCGAGGCCTGGGCGATGATACGCTCGAGGTTGACCTCGGACAGGAGGTAAAGGTCGCCTCCCCGGATCCCGAGCCTGTCGCCGCGCAGCTTGATCTGCTCCAGGGATTCCTCGCCGGAGACGTAGAGGACTGAATCGCCCAGCGCGGCCATGTCGCGGGAAACCTGCAGCAGGAGAGTGGACTTGCCGATTCCGGGCTCCCCGCCGATCAGGACGAGCGAGCCGAGGACCAGGCCGCCGCCGAGGACCGCGTTGAAGTCCTCGATCTCGACCCGGAGTCTCGGCCTCGGCGAATCGACGATGTCCTTATAAAGGACCGGGTCCGAGGGCGGGAAGGCGATGTCGGGCAGGCCTTCGTCCTCGACCTCCTCGACCATGGTGTTCCATTCCCCGCAGGCGGAGCACCGGCCGATCCACTTGGGAGAGCGGGAGCCGCAACTCTGGCAGATGAAAACCGTCTTGTCCTTCATCAGAGACTCAGCCCCAGGCCGAGAAAAACCTCCCGCCGCTCGACCAGCGTGAAATCCTCGAGGCCCAGGACAAGATAGACGTATTTCCGGGGATAAAATCTCGCGAAGGTCCGGAACAGGGGACTCTCGGGCCGGCCGAAGTCCGACCCCTCGACGCTCAGGACGAGCCTGTCGCTCAACGTGTAGAAATCGAAGCCGGCGCCGAAGGCCGACTCGATGATCCCGGCCCGCGGGGAGAAGCCGGCCCAGCGGGCGCCGACTTCGGCCGAGACGGCAACCTCCCCGCCGCCCGTCGCGGAGCGGTCGGGCTGATGCGAGACCCCGCCCTTGAAGAACACCTTTTGCCGCTGCCAGAGGGCCAGGGAGAAAGCGGTTTTGAAGAACTCGGTTCTCTCCAGATACTCCGCCCGGAGGTCCGCGGCCAGCCTGATGTCGGCCACCGCAGCGGAAATCTTCCGGACGTCCCGGACGGCGTCTTGGGCGTCGTGGTAGAGGCCCTCGTCATTGATGAGTTTTCCGACCGTGCCTTGGCCGCTGTCGATTTTCTGGAGGGTCCGGTTGAGCACCTTGACGGACTCCTCGACTCCGGCCAGAAGTTCCCGCAGCTTGGCCAGATTGTCCCGCACGTCCCCCCGGTTCTCCTTCAGGATGTCGCGGAGGTCCGCGAGCGTGTCCCCGAAATCCTTGGTCAGGACGCGGACCTCCTGGTCGAGGTTCCGGGCCGTGCTCGAGGCCGAGTCCACGGTCTGGTTGAGTTTCGCCTTGTTTTCGGACATGAACGCCCTGAGGTCCGAGCTCAGGGAGGCGATGTTCTCCAGGGCCCGGGCGAAATTTTCGCGGCTCTCCTGGTTCATCATCTCCCGCAGCGACCCGGCGGCCTCCTCGAGATCGCCGCCGAGCTTGGCCAGCATCGGCGCCAGCTGGTCCAGGCCCGAGCTCGGGCCGGCCGCCAGCTCTCCGTCCGGAGGGATGGCCTCGGCCGCCGTGCCGGGCTGGACCTCGACGTATTTTTCGCCGAGGAGCCCCTGGACCGCCTGGACGGCCCTGGAGCCCACCGGGATCCGGAACCTGGGATTGATGCTCAGCGTGACCTTGGAGCGGTTGTTCTCGAGTTCGATGTTTTTCACGTAGCCGATCTTGATTCCCGCCATCTTCACGGCCGCCGACTTGTCGAGCCCGAGGGAGGTTTCGTAGCGGACGATGACCGGATAGCCCGGCCGGCGGAACAGGTTCGACAGGTTGCCGACGACGAAAATGAAGACGGCCAGGACGACCAGCGTTCCGGTCAGGAAAATCCCGATTTTGATCTCGCGCCTCATGTTGGACCTCGCTGCTTACCAGTCGGTGATCGGACCCCTGGCGTTGCCGTGGATGAATTGCTGGACGACGGGGTTTCCCGAGGCCTGGATATCCGCGGGCGTCCCGGTCTCGATGATCCGGCCGTCGTACAGCATGGCGATCCGGTCGGCCACCTTGTAGCTGCTCACCATGTCGTGGGTGATGACGACCGAGGTGACCCGCATCCGCTCCCGCATCCGGATGATCAGGTCGTTGATGGCATCGGCCCGGATGGGGTCGATCCCGGTCGAGGGCTCGTCGTACAGGATGACCTCGGGGTCATAGGCGATGGCCCGGGCCAGGCCGACCCGCTTGCGCATGCCCCCGGACAGCTCGTGGGGCATGAGGTGCTCGATGTCCTGCAGGCCGACCTTGGCCAGGCTCTCGGCCACGAGGCCGCGGATCTCGCGGCGGGTGTGCCGCTTGTAGCGCCGCAGGCCGAAGGCGACGTTCTCGGCCACCGTCAGGGAATCGAAGAGGGCCGCGCCCTGAAAGAGCATGCCGAACCTCCTGAGAACGTTCTGGAGGGCGTCGTCGCCGAGCCCGGAGATGTCCACGCCGTCGACGAGGATCCGGCCGCTGTCCGGACGCATCATGCCCATGATGTGCTTGAGCAGGACGCTCTTGCCGGAGCCGCTCTGGCCGATGATGACCATGGTCTCGCCCCGGCGGACATCGAGGTCGACGCCCCGCAGGACCCGGACCGTCCCGAACGACTTGTGCAGGCCGGCGATCCTGATCATGGGCTCGGTCATTTCGGCAGCGCCTTGCTGAGGAAAAAATTCAGGATGAGCACGCAGATGCTGGCGATGACCACGCTGCGCGTGGTGGCCCGCCCCACGCCCTCGGCGCCGCCCTCGGCCCGCAACCCCTGCCAGCAACCGACCACGGCGATGACGAACCCAAAGACGAAGGCCTTGATGAGGCCGACGGAGACATCCCAGAACTCGAAGTAGAGGAGCGCGTTGCGGATGTAGACGACGCGATTGACGCCCATCCCGACGATGTTGTAGAAAAACCCGCAGAAGATGCCGATGAAGTCGCCGTACAGGGTCAGGGCGGGAACCATGACCGCGGCCGCCAGGGTCCGGGGGACGACGAGGTAGCGGTTGGGGTTCGCGCCCAGGCTGAACAGGGCGTCGATCTGTTCGGTGATCTTCATCGTGCCGATCTCCGCGGCCATGGAGGACCCCACCCGGCCCGCGACCATCAGGGCGACGAGGAGCGGGATGAGCTCCTTGCACAGACCGACGGAAATGATCGGGCCGCTGTAGACCTCGGTCCCGGGCCCGACGTACTTGTGGAATCCGGTGTAGGTCTGGAGGCCGAAGACCAGCCCCCCGAAGGCCGCCGTCAGGGACACGACGGGGAGCGAATTCACCCCGACGCTCTCCACCTGCTGGAGGAAGATCCGCCACTCGAAGGGGCGGCGGAAGACGTTTCTGAGGGTGCGGCCCATCAGGATGCCGACTTCTCCCATCTGCTGCAGAAAGGGAGACACGACGGGGAGGCGCGTTCTGGTGCTCACCGACTAGAACTCCGGCGACGGCAGCTCCGCGTCGTAGAAACGGGCGTGGTCCCGGCGGAAAGCGAGCGTGACGGACCCGGTCGGGCCGTTGCGCTGCTTGGCGATGCTGACCTCGGCCAGGCCCTTGAGACTCTCGTCGTCCGGGTGGTAGTACTCCGGGCGGAAGATGAACAGGACGACGTCGGCGTCCTGCTCGATGGCGCCCGATTCGCGCAGGTCGGACAGCTGCGGTTTGGGCTCGCGCCGCCCCTTCTCCGGGGCCCGGCTGAGCTGGGAAATGCCCACGACGGGGATCCGGAGCTCCTTGGCCAGCTCTTTCAGAGACCGCGAGATGAACGACATCTCCTGGTTGCGGTTCTCGAACCGGCCGCTGGTCCTCATGAGCTGGATGTAGTCGACGAAGACGATGTCCAGCCGCCGTTCCATCTTGAGGCGGCGGCATTTGGCCTTCATCTCCATGACCGTCAGGGCCGGCGATTCGTCGATGAAGATATGCGCCTGGGACAGGGCCTCGCCGGCCAGCTTCAGCTTTTCGAACTCGCGGTCGCTGATGAACCCTGTCCGGGCCCGCTTGATGTCGAGCTGGGCCTCGGAGCACAGGAGCCGCACGACGATCTGCTCCTTGGCCATTTCCATGGAGAAGAAGCCCGCGGAATAGTCCGTGCGCGTCCCGACGTGCTGGGTGATGTTCAGAGCCAGGGCGGTCTTGCCCATCGAGGGCCTGGCGGCCAGGATGACCAGCTCGGAGGGCTGGAAGCCCGAGGTCAGCGAATTGAGCGAGGCCAGCCCGGTGGGCACGCCGGTGATGGCCTCCTTGCGCGCCTGGAGCCGCTGGATCATGTCGAGCGTGGGCCCGGTCAGGATGGATATCGGCTGGAAGCCGAGCTTGATGCGCTGCTCGGCCACCTCCACGATGGCCGTTTGGGCCGCGTTGAGCAGCTCGTCGGCGTCCTCCTTCTGGTCGTAGCTGTCGCTGATAATCTTGGCCGAAGACAGGATCAGCCGGCGCAGGAGGGCCTTTTCCTTGATGATCTGGGCATAGTACTCGATGTTCAGGTTCCTGGGGACGCCGTCGAGGAGGGCGGCGAGATAGGTCACTCCTCCCACGTCCTCGAGCAGCCCGGCCCTCTGGATCTCCTCGGTCAGGGACAGCAGGTCGACGGGAAGCCCTTTGTCCACGAGGGCGATGATCCTTTCCAGGATCTTGCGGTGGGCCTCGCGGTAGAAGTCGTCGGGCGAGATGATGGACAGGACGGTGTTCAGGTGCTCGTTATGGACGAGAATTCCGCCCAGGACGGTGCGCTCGGCCTCGAGACTCTGAGGGGGCGTCTTCTTCAGGAACATCAAATCGAGTTCCACGGCCACCTCTTTTTCTGTCCGATATCGCCCCCGGAGCGCCCTCAGCCTTCCTCGGGCATGTCTTCCGGAGCCGCGTCCTCTTGGGCCTCCCCGGCTTCGCCGGACGGTTCGGCGGGCGCCTCGCCGGGCGATGGGCCGGCCGGCGCGCCGGGAGCTTCCGCCTGCGGCGGCCCGGCCTCCTCCCTGACGACCACGATCTTCACCTCGGCTTTGTCCTCATGGAAGACCTTGACCGGCACGGTGAAGTTGCCCAGCCGCTTGATCGGCTCGTCCAGCTGGATTTTCTTCTTGTCGACGCTGAAGCCCTTCTCGTCGAGGGCGTCCTTGATGTCGCCGGCCGAAACCGAGCCGAAGATGACATCCTTGTCCCCGGCCTTCCTGGCGAACGACAGCGTCACCTGGTTCAGCTTTTGGATCACGCCCTGGAATGACTGCCGTTCCGCTTCGAGCTTCTTCTTCAGGGCCTGGCGCTCGATCTCGATCATCTTGATATTGGTGGGCGTCACCTCCAGGGCCACCTTCCGGGGGATGAGGTAGTTTCTCCCGAAGCCGGGCGCGACATTGACGATGTCCCCCTTGCGCCCCAGCTTTTCCATGTCCTGTTTCAGAATGACCTTCATGTTGCCTCCGAATCCGGCCGCCGTCAATCCTCGACGTAGGGGAGCAGGGCCATGAGCCGGGCCCTCTTGATGGCCAGGGACAGCTTCCTCTGATGGAACGCGCAGGTGCCGGTGACCCGGCGGGGAGAGATCTTGCCGCGGTCCGGGATGTACTTCTTCAGGATCTCCACGGACTTGTAGTCGATCCCGCGGATGTTCCGCTGGCAGAACCGGCAGAATTTCTTCTTGGGGGCGTAGTATCTCCGGTAGGAGCCTCTGTCGCTTCTTTCGGGACGTGACATGTCACTTCTCCTCGCTCGGGGCGGCCTCGGCTTCGGCGGGGCGCGCGGCCGGCTCGCGGGACTTCTTCTTTTTCCGGGGCCCCTGGTCCCGCTCGTCCTTCTTGACGGTCAGGAACCGGATGACGGCGTCGCTCTGCTTGAACCGCCGTTCCATCTCGGTCGATATGTCGCCCGGCCCTTCGTAGAGGAAAAAGACATAGACCCCCTCGTTGAACTTCTTGATGGTGTAGGCCAGCTTCCTCTTGCCCCAGACGTCCTGCTTGACCATCCGGCCGCTTTTCTGGGCCACGATGTCCGCCATCGTCTGAACGAATTGCGCCGTCTCTTCTTCGGATAGGGCGGGGGAGAGAACGAACCCCGTTTCGTACTGTCTCATCGAGACCTCCTTATGGATTCCGCAGCTCCTTCTCTTCCGGAAGGAACAAGGAGTCAGCGTCTATTCTAAACACAACTCGCCGCCAAAGTCAAAGACGGCTGCGGCCGGGAAGCGACCCCGGCGGGAAAAACGGGACGGCCCTACTGGATACGCCTCACCACAACGCGGAGGCAACGGAACGCCCTTCGGGAAGATGGGGCCGGTGGGTAACGGGATGCCGGCTTTCGCTTCCTTGAGCGGCGAGAAAGGTGGCGTTCCGCAGGCCCGGCACCGTCTTGTTCTACAGGGGGGCATTTCGTAGACCCGGCATCAATAAAACGTGAGCGCCCTCGACAGTTACGAGTCGATGCCCGGGGCCACCCTTTTATTAAAGCGGGTCATCGCCCGCTCCGCCTCCCCCGCCAGGATGAGGTCGAGCGCTTCCTCGGCCTCGTCGAGGGCCTCGTCGAGGAGAGGCCGTTCGTCCCGGCGGAAGGGCGACAGGACGTAATCGGCGGCGTCGCGCCCCGGGGGCAGGGGGCCGATGCCGACCCGGATTCTCGGGAAGTCCCGGGTCCCGATCTCGGAGACGACCGAAATCATGCCCTTGTGCGTCCCGGGGCTGCCCTTCGTCCGGACCCGGATCTCCCCGAGCGGAATGTCGAGGTCGTCGTACACGACGACGAGCCGGGCGGGGGAGACGTCCCGGCCGGCCAGCATTTCGCGGACCGCGACCCCGCTTCTGTTCATGAACGTCTGGGGCAAGGCCAGCATGACCGGGCGGCCGTCGAGGTCGGCCCTGGCCGTCTTGGCTTTAAAGGCCCGGCCCCTGAGCCTCACGCCCCACTTGCCGGCCACCCGCCGGACGAGCAGAAAGCCGGCGTTGTGCCGAGTCGCCGCGTACTCGTCCCCGGGATTGCCCAGGCCCACCACGAGCCACAACCGCTACTTCTCCTCCTTCTGCTCTTCCTTTTCGGCCCGCTCCTTCTTGATCACCTCGGGCTCCTTCTCCTCCTCGACCACTTCCTCCTCGGGCTTTTCGCCCGGGAATTCCTCTTCCTTGTGCGGCAGGGAAATCATGACCAGGACCAGGCCCGGGTCGCTGATGACCTCGACGCCTTCGGGCGCCGCGATGTTCCCCGCCTTGAAGACCTGCTGGATGTGGAGCCCGGAGATGTCGATGACGAGATTCTCGGGAATGGCCCGCGGCAGGCACTCGACCTCGACCTCGCGGGTGACGAAATCGATGAATCCGCCCTCGGTCTTGACGCCCACGGGCTCCCCGCGGTGGACGACGGGCACGGTGACCTGGATCGGCTTGTCCATGGAGATCCGGATGAGGTCGGCGTGGACGAGCTCGTCGGTCACGGGATCGATCTGCAGGTCCTTGATCATGGCGTCGCGCTCCTCGGAATCATAGGCCACCTTGAATATGGTGTTCTCGCCCGTCTCCTCCCTCAGGATCTCGACGATGTCCTTTTTGCTCAGGACGAGCGGCACGCTCTCCGTGCCTTCGCCGTAGAGGACGGCCGGGATGAAGCCCTGTTTCCTCAAACGGCGCGAAGCGTTCTTGCCGAAGCCATCACGCCTCTCGCTTTTAACGACGATGCTCATGTGTTCCTCCTTAGGCGAACAGGGAGCTCACGGAGCTCCCCTCGTTGATGCGCCGGATCGCTTCTCCGAAAAGCTCGGCGACGGAAAGGACGGCGAACCGGCCGGAGGCCTTCGCGCGTTCCTTCAGCGGAATCGTGTTGGTCACGAAGACGCGTTCGATGACGGCTTTTTCGATCTTCTCGAGGGCCGGCCCGGACAGCACGGGATGGGTCGAGCAGGCGAAGATCCGCCTGGCCCCCTCCTTGGCCAGCGCGGCCACGCTGAGCGTCAGCGTCCCCGCCGTATCGACCATGTCGTCGAAGATGACCACGTTCTGCCCCTCGACGTCGCCGATGACGTGGAGGACCTGGGCCACGTTGGGGGCCGGACGCCGCTTGTCGATGATGGCCAGCTTGGCCGCGAGCCTTTTGGCGAAGTCCCTGGCCCGGCCCACGCCCCCCGCGTCGGGAGACACGATGGTCAGGTCCTCGAGGTCCATGGTCCGGATGTGATTGGCCAGCACCGGCGCGGCCATGAGGTTGTCCACCGGGACCGAGAAGAAGCCCTGGATCTGCGGCGAATGGAGATCCATCGTCAGGATGCGGTTGGCGCCCGAGGTTTCGATCAGGTCGGCCACGAGCCGGGCCGAGATGGGCACGCGGGGCCTGTCCTTCCAGTCCTGGCGGGCGTAGGCGAAATAGGGGATGACCGCGGTGATCCGTCCGGCCGAGGCCCGCTTGAAGGCGTCGATCATCAGGAAGAGTTCCATGAGGTGGAAGTTGGCGTCGTCGCAGCCGGATTGGATGACGAAGACGTCCTCGCCGCGCACATTCTCGTCGATGTAGAAATGGATCTCTCCGTCGCTGAAACGGTCCAGGACCGAGCGGCCCAGGTCGATCTGGAGATAGGCCGCGATTTCCCCGGCCAGGGCCGGGTTCGAAGAACCTGCGAATACTTTCATCGTGCCGTCCTTGTCCGAAATCGCGAAAACTGGGGCGGGAGGATTCGAACCTCCGATGACGGAGCCAAAGTCCGTTGCCTTACCGCTTGGCTACACCCCAGCACCGGCTTGCTCCCAATAGCCCTGCCGCGGCAGCGTCTCCGTCAGAACGGCCGTCGCGGCGCCGCGGACGTCGCCAAGGGCCGCCAGGGCCCTGTCCATGTCGTCGAAGAGCCCGTATACCGCCGAGCCCGAGCCGCTCACCTGAGCCAACACCGCGCCCCGCTCTTTGAAAAGCCTCTTGAATCCGTCGAGTTCGGGGTGGCTCCGGAAAATGACCTGTTCCAGGTCGTTTTCCAACACCCCGAAGTCCCCGGTTTCCAGAAAGCGCATAATTTTACTGGCTTTGGGCCCCGAAGTCAAGAAAGGCCCGAGGCCGGCATAGACGGCGGCCGTCGCGATCGGGAAGGGCGGAAAGACGAGCAGGCAGGGGAGAGGCGGGAAATCGGGCAGCCTCCGCAGCACCTCGCCGCGTCCCCGGCCGAGGCACAGGCCCCCTTCGAGAAAGAAGGGGACGTCGGAGCCGACGGCCAGAGCTAGTTCCCGGAGCGCGCCGGACTCGAGCCTCAGTCCCCAAAGCGCGTTCAGGGCGCGGAGCGCCAGGGCGGCGTTCGAACTGCCGCCGCCCAGGCCCTTGCCGGGAGGGATGCTCTTGGCCGTTCGGATCAGGGCGCCGCGAGGCTGCCCCGCCCTTTCCCGAAGCAGCCGGGCCGCCTTCAGGATAAGGTTGGTTTCATCCCAGGGGACGGAGGGGTCGTCTCCCTCGAGCCGCAGGACGCCGTCGGGCGCCTCTTCGAAAACGATCTCGTCGGACAGGCCTATCGTCTGGAACAGGGTCCGGATATCATGGTAGCCGTCCGGCCGCCGCCGGACGACCTCCAGGCCGAGGTTGATCTTCGCGAAGGACCTACTTTTCATGGCCGAGCTCCTCCGCTATTTCGTCCCAGGACTTGCGGGTGAACCGGTCGAGGAAAACGGTGTCGAACGGCTTCCGCCTCTCGGGAGGATTGAAGCGCAGGGTGAGGACCGTCATCCGGCCCGTCGTCCCCGGCCGGGAAAAGCCGATCTCCCGGGGGACCCCCGTCCGGCCGAAAAACTTCACGACTCTGAAGACCAGCCCGTCCCTGTCGCCCCCGACCACCCGGCCGTCGGGTTCCTTGTCGAGCACCCAGCTGGTCTCCCGGGCCGGGACCCCTCCCTCCGGCCAGCGGCCGCTCAGAAGGTGGATGACGTCCTCGGGAGTCAGGGAAAACCCCAGGAAGCGGTCCATCATTACGGCCGGCGGCTCCTCGGCGTAGGCCCGCCGCGAGGGCAGGACGAGATAGGCCCTGGTCTCGAAGAACAGCATCACATACATGGTCCGGCCGAGCGGGTCGAGGGCCTCGATCCGCCCCAGTCCGGGCTGCCGGAAAAGAAAGGCGAACTTGCCCTTCACGGCCGCCTCGGCTCCGCTCACGGAAGCCGCTCCGTAGCCTTCCACAGCTTCGACAACGACCGGAGGCGGGGAGACGAGGGGAGATCGGGGAATGCACGAGGCCAAAAAAAGGAGAGCCGCCGCGCCGCAGGAAAGGAGGCGCGCCAGGCGGACACCGGCGCTCGGGGCGGACGTCTTCAAAGGGGCGGAGTCATAGAGAGGACCGGAGCGGTGTTCAATCCAGGTGGAATCCGTAGTCGTGGGTCTTCTTGTCCTTATTGCCGGGTTTGCCCTTGGCTCGGCCCCGGCTCCCTCCCTCGCCGCCCTCTTGCGGCGGCCCGAGCTTCTCATCGATCCCCCGGCCGAGGTCGAAATGATAATCAGTCGTCTTTTTCCTGGCCCGGCCCCGGCGCGAGAGCGGATAGAAGGGCGACCGGACGCGCTTCCCGAAACACGACATTTTCGGGTTGACGATGAGCAGCAGCACGAAAAGCCCGAAGATGACGAGGATCGCGTAGGCTCCCCAGCTCATGCGGCCGGTCCTTTGGTGATGGGTGCGTTCGGCATGGTCGTCACCTCGCCATTATAGCCCCGCTCCGCACCCAAGTCAACGAGAAAGGCGGGCGATCGAAAGCGGAAGATGTTGATTCCAAAGCCGTTCTGGGAAGCCGGCGCGCAGGTCGAAAAGTCGCGGAAGGGTCGCCGCGCCCCGCCCGAAGCCTCGATGCGGACGCGGCTCGACCGAAATGAACACTTTGTATGGCGACGGCCCCGAAGGTCCGGGATTCAGGAATGGCCTTCGGGATCTTCCTGGAACTTGGGAATTTTGGCTTTCTCTTTTTCCCGGCCAAGATGGAGGCCCAGGAAGAAAGCCCCTCCGAGCGTCACGACCGCCAGCAGGAATCTGAATAAGCCTTTCATCTCAACCTTCCGCCCCAATTGTAATCGAACGCGGGAAAAAGTCAATTTGCTTTTTTGCGGCCCCGCCGATATAGTGAAAATGAGCGCCTCCTATGAGAAAAGCCCGCGTCGCGGCCTCTCTGCTTATCGTCCTGTGCACGGGGCTGCCGGCCGCGGCCCAGGACGCCAAACCCTCTTATGCCGCGGGGCTGTTCTATGACGCCGACCCGGCCCGCCTGTCCATCGAACTCGACCGCTACCTGGCGGCCGCGGGCCGGCCCGGGCTCGGAGGGGGGAACGTCCTGGCCCTTATCGCCCCCCATGCCGGATACCCCTACTCGGGGCCGACGGCGGCCTTCGCCTGGGCCGGGGTCAAGGAGAGAGCCTACGACACCGTCGTCGTGATCGGGCCGTCGCACGCCTTCGGGTTCGCCGGCTGTTCGATCTGGCCCGGCGGCGGGTTCGAGACGCCGCTCGGCACGGTCGCGGTCGACGGCGACCTGGCCCGGGCCGTCGCCGCCGCGTCCGGATTCGGGTTCGTCCCGGAGGCCTTCGCCAAGGAGCACTCGGTCGAAGTGCAGCTCCCCTTCATCCAGAAGGTCCTGCCCGGCGTCAAGATCGTGCCTGTCGTCATGGGCTATCAGACGAAGGCCACGATCACCGCCCTGGCCGGCGGCTTGATCAAGGCCTGCGCCGGCAAGAAAGTCCTGGTCGCCGCGTCGACGGACCTTTCTCACTACCTGCCGAAGTCCAGGGCGGAAACGGTCGACGCCGGGACCGTCGAGCTCGTTCGCTCCCTGAAGATCGATGCCCTCATCCGGAAGGTCGCCGCGGGCGAGAATATCATGTGCGGCGGCGGCCCGGTGGCCGCGGCCCTCATCTACGCTCAGAAGAGCGGGCCCGTGCGCGTCGAGATCCTGAAGCGGGCCAATTCGGCCGACACCGGCGGGCCCGACGACAGAACCGTCGGCTATCTCGCCGCGGCCGTGATTTCCGGAGACGCACCGGCCGACGCCCCGTTCACGCTCACCGGGGAGGAAAAAATGGCCCTTCTCCGGTTGGCCCGGTCCGCGGTCGACGCCTTCCTGGCCCGTCGCGAGGTCGTGGCCGACGGGACAGGCAACCCGAAATTCCAGACTCCCAGGGGCGTGTTCGTGACGCTTCGAAAGAAGGGGGATTTGCGCGGCTGCATCGGGTTCATCGAGGCCGTCGCGCCGCTCGGCCAGGCCGTCGTCCGGGCCGCCATCTACGCGGCCTGCGAGGACCCCCGTTTCCCGCCGGTGCGGGCGGAGGAGGTGGCCGTCCTGAATTTCGAGGTCTCCGTGCTCGGTCCCGTCCGGGAAATCCGCAATCCGCTCTCCGTCGAAGTCGGCCGGCACGGCCTGGTGATCGAACGGGGAAACCGGAAGGGCCTGCTGCTGCCCCAGGTCGCCGTAGAAAACGGCTGGGACCGCCAGACGTTCCTCGAACAAGCCTGCCTGAAAGCCGGGCTGCCGCCGGACGCGTGGAAGGCCGGGGCCAGGGTTTCGGTTTTCGATGCTCTCGTCTTTCACGAGTAGGCGCGGTTCAAGGTCTCGGCCGCTTCGCGGCGTGCCCTGAAATTCCCCAGTCTTGCCGTCGCCCGGTCTCTCCGGGGAGGAAATCGTCTTCGGCCTTTCCATGATCAGCGCCCAGTCGTCCGGCCGGGGGAATTGGTGTATAATGGTTTTTTCCATACTTTCGAAGCGAAGAGAAAAGCGATGCCACTCTACGAATACAGGTGCAGCAAGTGCGGGGCCACGGTCGAAACCCTCCAGGGGGTTCACGACGCGCCCCTCAAGAAGTGCCGGGAGTGCGGCGGTAAGCTCGTGAAGCTCATCTCGGCTCCGGCCATCCAGTTCAAGGGCAACGGCTGGTACATCACCGACTACGCCAAGAAGCATTCCCCCTCCCCGTCGGAGACGACCGCCGCCAAACCCGAGTCCGGCAAAGCCAAGGAGCCCGCCAAGCCGCCGTCTTCCTCCTCGGACTAGGCGGAGGTCCGCAAGGGGGCTTTTTGACACCTCAAAGGGCCGCGGGATACAATGACCGCGTGAAGAACTCGGCGGTCGCGAGAGCGGCCGTCTTTCTCGACAGGGACGGCACTCTCAACGAAGACACCGGGTATCCCGGGCACATCAGCCAGGTCCACATCTATCCCCGGGCCTTCGCGGCCGTGCGCATGCTGCGAGAGGCCGGATTCGCCGTCGTGGTCGTCTCCAGCCAGTCGGGCATCGGCCGCGGCTTCTTCAGCGAGGCCGCGCTGGCCGACCTGCACCGCGAGTTCGGCGCGGCGTTCTCCCGGGCCGGAGCCGCCCTCGACGGCATCTACCACTGCCCGCACTTCGGCCCTCCCGCCCAAACGCGTGACGAAGCATGCCCGTGCGCCAAGCCGAGGCCCGGACTCGCCCTCCGGGCGGCCGCGGAGCTCGGGCTCGACCTCGAGCGCTCCTACATGATCGGCGACAAGGTTGACGATATCCTCTTCGGCCTGAACGCCGGGGTCGTTCCCGTTCTCGTCCTCACCGGCTACGGCGCCGAATCGCTGAAGGCCCTCGGAGCCCGCGGGCTTCGTCCCGCCCACGTGGCCTCCAACGTGCTCGAAGCGGCGGCCTGGGTGGTCCGGGACGGAAAGGGCGGCCGGGGGGCCGGGGCGGGCCGGGGACGGCGGCCGTGATCCGTTTCGACGATATCATCGAGAAGGCGGCCGCCTACATCGGCGAAAGGGATGTTCTGGTCCTCCAAAAGGCCTACGTCTTCGCGGGCCGGGCTCACAAGGGCCAGGTCCGGAGGTCGGGGGAGCCCTACCTGAGTCATCCCCTGGAGGTCGCCAACCTGCTGGCCGACATGCGGCTCGACAGGACGACCCTCGCGGCCGCCCTGCTCCACGACGTCCTGGAGGACACCGACGTCGATGCCGCCGAGCTCAAGGAGAATTTCGGGCCCGACGTCGCCGACCTGGTCGAGGGCGTCACCAAGATCAGCCGGGTCCACACCGCGTCTCCCGAGGCCCGGAGGGCCGAGACCATCCGCAAGATCATCCTGGCCATGACCGACGATATCCGGGTCATCTTTATCAAGCTGGCCGACCGCATCCATAACCTCCAGACCCTCAAGTACCTCGACGAGGAAAAGCGGCGTCAGGTGGCCCGGGAGACGCTGGATATCTACGCCCCGATCGCCAACCGCCTGGGCATGGGGCGGATCCGGGCCGAGCTCGAGGACCTCTCGTTCCGCTACGTCGCTCCCGAGGAGTACGCCAAGGTGGATGCCCTGGCGGCGCCGGCCAAGAAGAGCGCCGAGCGGGACCTGGGGACCATGCGGAAGGCGCTCGAGGACCTGATGGCCGGGAACGGCATCCCCTCCGAGGTCCACTCTCGGATCAAGCGTCCCTACAGCATCTGGAACAAGATGCGCCGGCGGGCGGTCGACTTCGACCAGGTCTACGATTTCCTGGCCCTGCGGCTGATCACCGGGTCCATCCGGGATTGCTACGCGGCCCTGGGGGTCATTCACCAGCGCTGGCCCCACCTGCCCCAGCGGTTCCGCGACTTCATCGCCATGCCGAAACCGAACCTCTACCAGGCCCTTCATTCCACGATCATCACGGAGGGCCAGAAGACCTTCGAGATCCAGATCCGGACCCGCGAGATGCACGACATCGCCGAAAACGGGATCGCGGCCCACTGGCGCTACAAGGAAGACGCCCCGCAAACCGCGATGAAGGAAGACCGGAGGCTGCACTGGCTTCGGGAGATGGTGACCCTGTACAAGGAACAGAAGAGCCCGCAGGAGTTCCTGAAGAGCCTGAAGGCGAACCTGGTCCCCGAAGAGGTCTACGTGTTCACCCCGAAAGGGAAAGTCGTCTCTCTCCCGCCGGGGGCGACAGCCCTCGATTTCGCCTTCAAGATCCACTCGGAGATCGGGCTGCGGGCCTCGGGAGCGAAGATCAACGGGTCTCCGGCCCCGCTCAAAGCCGCGCTCAAAACCGGCGACATCGTCGAAGTCCTGACGGCGGAAGGGCGCCTGCCGACCAGGGCCTCGCTGGCCTCGGTCACGACCTCCGGGGCCCGACACCAGATCAAGCATTGGCTCAACGTCAAGGGCCGCACGACGAGCGCCGTCCTGGGGAAAAAGCTCTGGGAGAAGGAAATCCGGAAATACGCCATCCCGGCCGAATACAAGAAGGACGGGTACCTCCTCGCCCGTTTGGGCTCGGCGCTGGGCGCCCCGCTCCGCTCCATGGAGGAATTCTACCGGCGGGCCGGGATGGGCAAGATCGTCATCGACCGGAAGCTTGTCACCTCAGTCATGCCCCCGGACAAGGTGCGGCCTCGAAAGCCCGGGCTGCTGGAAAAGATGGCCCGCGGACCCTTCCTGAGGCAAGGCCGAACCTTGAGCATCCGCGACCTCGACGACCAGACTCTCAGGCTGGGCAAGTGCTGCTCGCCCGTCAAAGGCGAGCCCGTCGTGGGCTACATCACCGCGGGAAAGGGCATTACCGTCCACTCCCTGCGCTGCCCGCTGGTCGTCAAGGAACTGCTCGACCCGCAAAGGCTGGTGGACGTGTCCTGGGACCCCGGCCTGACGGGGGTCTTCAAGGCCAGGCTGCTCGTCCGGTCCGGGGATTCGCCGGGGGTCCTGGCCCGGGTGGCCGACATCATCGCCAGGCTCGAGGGAAATATCACCAGGGCCGAGGTCGTCACTTTCGCCGACTCGAAGGCCCGGCTCAACCTGGAGATCCGGATCCGCGACGTCGCCCAGCTGGAGGAGATCTTGAGGCGCATCAGCGGCCTCAAGGACGTGGCCTCGGCGGAAAGAGCCTGACCTTGGCACCGGGTCTACGCACCGGGACCCTCTCCCTAACCGGCGTTTTACGTTTCGGGCCGGGTCAGCCGGCCTTGACGACCTTGCCCGACCGCAGGCAACGCGTGCAGACCCAGATCTGGCGGACGCCCCGCGGCGTCCGGGCCCTGACATGCTGGAGGTTGGGCTTCCACTTCTTGGGCGAGGCCTTGTGAGAATGACTGACGTTGTGCCCGAAAATGGGCCCTTTACCGCAAATTTCGCAAACTTTCGGCATTTCCGTTCTCTCTCGTGGCGCTTAGAGCAAGATTATATACCACAATCGGGGTCCCCGGGCAACTCCCCCGGGGCCCGGAAGCGCCCGGAGCCGCCGTGTCCCGCCGGCCCGAATCCTCCGGATTCCCGGAAAAACGACGCGGCCGGAGTTGTCCCGGAGGCGTCCGAGGACTATGATGGGACAGGGCTGACCGTGCTTCGACATTCCGTTTAGCGAGGGCATGCCATGTCGCGAAAGTTCATCGGGCCGTTGGCGGCCTTGGTCGCCGGGGCGTTCATTCTCGGCGCCTGCCACAGGATTCCCGCCTCGGGGCCTCTGGCCGCCGGCGTCCGGGCGTCGGAAGACGGCCTCTGGGACGAGGCCGCCGAGCGCTGGCAAAAGGCCTTGGCCGAGGATCCCGGATCGGCCGCGGCCCATAACAACCTGGCGGTGGCCGCCGAACGGCGGGGCCGGAGCGACGAGGCGCTCCGGGATTACCAGGCCGCGGCTCGGCTCGACCCGGACAATACCTGCATCCGGGAGAATCTGGCCCGGTTCGAACGGGCCGGCGAACCCGCTCCGGAGGAAAGTCCCGCCGCCGGCGGAGATCTCGATCAAGGCCCCGGCGTTCGCAGCGTGAGCTTCACGGTGCACACCGCCGCGGTGGTCGATCTCGGCGCCTACTCGGAAATCCAGGTGACCGAATTCCGTCAGGAACAGGAGCGGCCCGACCCGGAGCTCGCGGCCTGGCTCACCGAGCAGCTGACATCGCAGATCGGCCGGACCTTCAAAGGAACCGTCGCCCGGAGAGCGATCGACTGGAACGGCGCGGCGCGGCTGGACGACCCGGGCTTCTGGCAGGGCCTCGGAGCGAGCCTTGGCGAAGCCGTGTTTCTGTCGGGAAAGATGCGCTTCGCCGGAACGACGGAGAAGGCTTTGCCCGTCGGCGGCCTCGTCCGGGACGGGCCGTTCGCGGCCAAGAATCGAGGCCTCCAGGAGCGGCGGCGTTTCACCCTGTCCTTGGAGCCGGTCGTTCTTTCGGCTGCGACCGGCGCCCCGGTCTTTAGGGAAACGTACTCGGATACGCAGGTCTATGATGGGCCCGGCCCGGCCGACGAGGTGGCCTTCGCCGCTCTCCTGGACAAGGTGCTGCCCCGATTCCTGGCCGCGCTTCTGGGCGCCGACAGGGCCCAATCCCGGTACCTGCTGCTTCGCTGATCCCGGGGCCGGGACGGGCCTCTCCGGCCCCTCGGCCGGCCCTTTCCCCGGAACCCCCCCGGGGGCCTTCAGATAAGCCCCTAAGCCGGTTTTTGGGGGCCGTTTTCCGGCCGGAAAAGAGCTCCGGCAGCCCCCGGCTTCGAACGCCGTTTTCCCCTAAAAAAAAGCTTGAAATCGAGTGTTCATAGTGCTATTATGGCCAAGCTTTTTCCCGGCCTCGCGGCATCCCGGGGAGCTTTTCCACAGATGTGCAAAAATCTGTGGAAAAATAAGAAGCACCCATGGAACCTGAAGAAAAACAAAATCCTTGGAGTCAAATAATCCGGGCCATCGAAGGCAAGGTCGACCCCCACAGCTTCGAAACCTGGTTCGAGCCGACGACCTTCATCGGCCAGGAGCAGGACGCGCTGTACATCAAGGTCCCGAATTCCTACTTCCGGGACTGGCTCTCGTTCCATTATTCCAACCTGATCAACGAGTGCTCGCAGGAATTGTTTCACAAGAGCTACGATATCCGCTACATCTACGACGACACGCCCACGGCATTCATGCGGCGCTCGCCGGAGGAACGTAAGACCAAGCACGGCCTGCCGCTCAATCCCAACCTCAACCCCAACTACACGTTCGAGAACTTCGTCGTAGGCAGCTGCAACCAGTTCGCCCACGCCGCCGCCATCGCCGTGGCCAAGAACCCCGCCAAGTCCTACAACCCTCTTTACGTCTACGGCGGGGCGGGACTCGGCAAGACCCACCTCATGAATGCCATCGGCCATTACTGCCTGCAGCACAACGACGCCTTCAAGATCCTCTACGTCACGACCGAGAAGTTCATGAACGACCTGGTCAACCATCTCCAGTACGGGAAGATTCTCGAATTCCGCCAAAAGTACCGGAACGTCGACGTCCTGCTCATGGATGATATCCATTACCTGTCCGGCCGGGAAAGGACCAAGGAGGAGTTTTTCCACACCTTCAACCACCTTTACGACAGCCAGAAGCAGATCGTCATCTCCAGCGACTGCCCCCCGAAGGAGATCCCCCATCTCGAAGAACGTTTCCGGTCCCGCTTCGAGTGGGGCCTGATCGCCGACCTGAAGCCCCCCGACATCGAGACCCGCATCGCCATCATCAAGAAAAAGGCCGAGACGGAGGCCGTTTCCCTGCCCGAAAGCGTGGCCCTATACATCGCCGACAAGGTGCAGTCCAATATCCGCGAACTCGAGGGCTACCTCCGGCGGGTCATCGCCTTCGCCAGCCTCAAGGGCGAAAGAATCGATCTCGACCTGACCAAGGAAGCCCTGAAAGGCCTCCTGGACGCCTCCACGACCGTCATCACAGTGGAAAAGATCCAGAAGCTCATCTGCCACAAGTTCAAGATCAAGGCCTCGCAACTCAAGTCCAAGAACAACTCCCCGAAGATCGCCTTTCCCCGACAGATCGGGATGTATCTGGCCAAGGAGCTGACCAGGTCCTCCCTCCCGGAAATCGGCAAGAAATTCGGTGGAAAACACCATACAACAGTCATCCATTCGATCCGTAAAATCGAGAAGCTTCGCGCCGACGATCCCGAATTCAACAAAGAAATCAACAGCCTGATCAGCTTCATCCAATGAGAAGAATCAGCGCTTTGCGAGCGGCGTCCACATATCCACAGGACTTTATTATTTCTCTTAGAGAGCCTTTCTATCTTTCTGTAAGAGAATAATAATAATAAAGCCATGAGGAAAACTGTCGAAAACCCACGCCCGCGAAAGGGGAGGCCATGAAATTCGCACTATCAAAGGAAAACCTGTTGGACGAGCTTCAGCTGCTCCAAGGGATCGTCGAGAAGCGCAACACGATGCCCATCCTGGCCAATATCCTGATGAACGCTTCGGAATCGGAGGTCGAACTCACGGGAACGGACCTCGAGGTCGGCCTGCGGACGCACTTTTCCGCTTCGGTCGAGACCCCGGGGGCGATCACGATCAACGGTAAGAAGATTTTCGAGATCGTCAAGTCCCTGCCGGCGGACCAGCAGGTGATGATCGAACAAAAGGACGAGACGATCGAGATCACGGCCGGGGCAAGCGAATTCCGTATCCTTTGCCTGCCCAAAGAGGATTACCCGCAGGTCCCCGAGCCCCTCTTCGAGAGCCAGGTGCTTCTGCCCCTCGAGGACCTGAAGAAGATGATCGACCGCGTCTACTACGCCATCACCCAGGAACAGCGCTACTATCTCAACGGCGCCCTGCTCTCACTCAAGGGGGGGCAGATGGAACTCGTCAGCACGGACGGGCACAGACTGTCCTTTACCGCCATGACGCACGACGGCATAAAGACGGAAAAGGACATCAGCGTGATCGTGGCCAAGAAGACGCTGAACGAAATCCGCAAGTTCGACGGCGAATCCGTCGCCTTCGACCGGGACGACAACAACCTCTTCTTCAGGGCGGCCAACCGGACGCTGATTTCACGTATCATCGAGAGCAAGTTCCCGAACTATGAGGCCGTTATCCCCAAGGACAACCCGCATACGCTGTCCCTCTCCCGGGAGGAGCTGGCCGACGCCATCCGCCGGGTGTCCCTCCTCTCGTCGGAGCGATCCAAGGGCATCAAGTTCTATCTTGAAAAGAGCCGGATGAAACTCTTCTCCTCGAATCCGGAAATCGGCGAGGCCAGGGACAGGCTGGACGTGGATTACCGGGGGCAGGATCTGGAGATCGGGTTCAACGCTCAATACCTGCTGGACTTTCTGGGCGCCGTCACGGCCGAGAGGGTCAGCTTCGAAATCAAGGACGAAAACAGCGCGGTCCTCCTGAAGCCGGAAGCCGAGGAGGCCATCAAGAACATTTATGTCCTGATGCCGATGAAGATCTGAGCCGACGGGCGGCGAGGCCGGCCACGAAGGCCGCCACTCGCCGCGCGGCCGCCTCGACCGCGGCCGTCGTCGGCCGGCCCGGCTCCAGGCTCCGGGGCTCGATCCCCAAGACGATCACCTTGCAGCCGACGGTCGCCTCCAGGAACTCCACCAGCCGCGCCAGAGGAATCCTGTGGGTGGAAACCTCCTCGTCTGCAATGCGGGTCCGGTCCACCAGGCGGACCGTTCCCGGCCGGCTCCCACCCAGCATGGCATCGATGATGAGAACGTGACTGGGCTCGCAGAGCCGGATCTTGCCCGTGAAGTTTTCAGGGACGTCACCGGCGTTCAGGACCTTGAGTCGTGCCGAGCGGCGGGGCAGGCGGGACGCGAGCAGTTCGGCGCACCGGACGCCCGCCGCGTCATCGCCCCGGGAAATGTTTCCGACGCCCAGGATGACCAACCTCTCGAACCCTTCGAGAGCCGCGGCCACGTCCGTCTGCCATGCGGATTTGGAAGTCATGAGGTTACTATTATACCGGCCCCGCGGGCAGGGCGCGAGAGGGCAAGGCAAAAGAGCCTCGCGATCTTCCCAGGATGCTCGGCTCCGAACCGCCGCGTCTCGCTTCCGTTGAGCAGAGTTGATGATGAGGTCGCCGCGCACCCCGAGGTAGCGCGCCAGGATATACCGCAAAGGATGGGTTGCCGCGTCTCCCCTCAAGCCGCGGGCTCCTCGTATGACACGGGGCGCCGGGAGGGGCTACCGCGAGGATACGCAGGGAATGGCCGCCGGGCCGCCCCGCCGGCGGGAAAAAGAGAAGGGTCTCAGGCCTTTTCGGGCTCGGGAGGGCCGGGCGCGGGTTTGGGGACGGGCTTGGGCTTCATGACGGCCCGGACGTAGACCCAGTCCTTCTTCAGGTCGTGGCGGTCGAAAGCCGCGATCTCGAACAGGCTGTCGATATCCATGGCTTTCGGGCTCGTCGGGCAGGATTCGACGCACTGGGCGCAGTGGACGCAGCGGTCGTTGTGGATGACCAGCCGAAACCTCTTGGCGGCCTCGTCGACGGTCGTGATCTCGATGGCCTCGGCCGGGCAGTCGCGCTCGCAGGCCTTGCAGACGATGCAGAGCTCGGGCCGGAGAAACGGAGTGCCGCGGAAGTCCTTCGGCACCTCGAGCTTCTTGAACGGATAGTCGACCGTGGCCGGCTTCTTGAAAAGGTGGCGGAGGAGTTCGGGCATAAAGACCGCTAATTTCATGACAGGAATCCCTTCAGGAGGATGACGATCAGGAGCTGGAGGACGGCCAGGGGGGCCAGGTACCTCCAGGCCATCGAGACGACTTGGTCGACTCTGATGCGCGAGGTCATGGCCCGGAGCAGGGACAGCAGGAAGATCACGAACAGGGTCTTGACCACGAAATAGACAAAACCCAGGAGGGCGCCGCCCGGGAACCCGCCGAGGAAGACGGCCGCCAGAAGACCGCTCGCGACCACCATCTCGACGTCGGCCATTAGCCGGAAAAGGGCCAGTTTCTTGCCCGAGTACTCGGTCAGGGTCCCGCCGACGATCTCCGTCTCGGCATGAGGGATGTCGAACGGCGTCCGCTCGAGTTTGGCCTGCACGGCGATGACCGCGATAACGAAGCCCAGCAGGTTGGCCAGGATGAGAACCGGTCGCCGCTGGTAGAAGGCGGCGATCTCGGCCAGGCGCCAGGAGTTGGCCAGGATGGCCGGGCTCAGGACGGCCAGGAAAAGCGGGACCTCGTATCCGAAGAGCATGGTCAGGACCCGGGCCCCGCCGATCGTCGAGAACAGGTTGGTCGAGGACCAGGCGGCCAGGAACAGGATGAGGGTCGGCAGGCTCAGCAGGTAGAGGACGACGATGATGTCGCCGGCAAAGGAGGCCGGGCTCGAGGCCGCCAGGCTGAAGTTCCAGACCGGAAGCAGAAGACCGGCCGTGGCCACGACGGCCAGGCCGAAGATGGGCAGGAGGTTGAACAGGGTCTTGTCGGCCGCCTCGGGCACCACGTCTTCCTTGCACAGGAGCTTCACGAAGTCCGCGATGGGCTGGAGGAGGCCGGAGCGGCCGGTGTGTGTCGGGCCCATCCGGTTCTGCAGCCGGGCGTAGACCTTGCGGTCGAACCACTCGGCGAACGTGGAGTAGACGAAGAGGAACACCAGACCCGGGTAAACGACCAGATAAAGCAGGGTTCTCAAAACGGCCATACCGCATTCCTTTTCAGGGAGGCTTGGGAATCGCGCGCCTTCGCCCGGCGGCGGAGGTCGCTCATGGTGACGACGGTCTCTTCACCGGTGCGGGCGCTGACCAGGGTCACCGTCCGCTCGGCACAGCAGATGCAGGGGTCGATGGCGGCGAAGATGAGGGGGATGTCCGCGATGAACCCGTTCTTGAGCATCTCCACGGTGGCCGGGTAGTTGCCCAGGGTCGGGGCGCGGACCTTGAGGCGCTCGGGTTTATCCCCTCCGGCGGACTTGATGTAGTGGATGTTCTCGCCGCGGGGGGCTTCGTAACGGCTCACGACCTCGTTCGGCTTGGCCCGTCTCGGGGCCTTGACCGCGACCGGGCCGTCCGGCAGCTTGCGGATCATCTGCTCGATCATCTTGTACGATTCGAGGAGTTCCTTGACCCGGACCACGACCCGCCCCAGGACGTCGCAGGAATCGGAGACGGGCACTTCGAAGTCGAGCTCGTCGTAGACAGCGTAGGGATCCTCCTTGCGGACGTCGATGCCCACGCCGGAGGCCCGGGTGGTCGGGCCCACCGCGCACAGGGCGATGGCCCGCTCCTTGGGGAGCTTGCCGACCCCCGCCAGGCGGCCGACGAAGCTCGGCTCGCTGGCCCCGATGCGAAAATAATATTCGCTCCGCTCGCGCAGCGTGACGACACCCTCGAGGATCTTGGCCTTCTGCTGCTCGTCGATGTCGCGCCGGACGCCGCCGATGGTGTTGATGGCGTAGTGGACGCGGTTGCCGGAGATCGTCTCCAACAGGTCCATGACCACCTCGCGGTCGCGCCAGGTGTACATGAAGAACGAATCGAACCCGGCTTCGTGCCCGGCGACCCCCAGCCACAGGAGATGGCTGTGGACGCGCTCGAGCTCGGCGACGAGGTAGCGCAGGTAGAGGCCGCGCCTGGGCGGCTCGAGCTCCATCAGCTTCTCGACGCCCTGCACGTAGCAGCTGGTGTGGGAGTGTGAGCAGATGCCGCAGATGCGTTCGGTCAGGTAGATGTTCTGGATCCAGGTTTTCTGCTCGGCCAGCTTTTCGATGCCCCGGTGGTTGTAGCCGAGCCGGATGTCGGCGTCGGTGATGACCTCGCCTTCGAAGGTCATCCGCAGGCTGATGGGCTCCTTGAGCGCAGGGTGCTGAGGGCCGATGGGGACCTGGAACTTCATGACTTGCCTCCGGGGATGATCTCCTCGGGCCGCTCGAACGTCCAGTCCTTCCGCAGGGGGTGCTGGCCGGCCGGCCAGCCGTCGGGAAGGACGAGGGGCCGGGGGTCCGGGATATGGTCGACGACGATGCCGAACATGTCCTGGATTTCCCTCTCGTAGAGGACCGCGCCGGGGATGACGGGCGTGATGCTCTCCACGTGGGGCTCGGTCCTGGGAATTTCGGTCCGGACATGGACGGTGGTCTCGGGACCGGCGAAGTGGTAAAGGATTTCGAAGGTCTCGCCCTTGTCCACGCCGCTGATGGTGGACAGGTGGGTGAACCCGTGCAAGTCCTTGAGGACGGCCACGGCGGCCGGCAGGCCGGCCGGCGGCACCTTGAGGAAGATGCGACGGCGGTCCGGATTGCTCAGTTCGAGGGCCTGGCCGCCCAGGTCCTGTTTCAGCTTCTCGATGAGTTCGGCGTCGGTCATATCGGATCCTCGCAGGCTAGAGTTTTCCCAGGAGCTTTACGACGGCGTCCAGGACGGCGTCCGGCCGCACCGGGCAGCCGGGGACATAAATATCCACCGGGATCGCCTGATCCAAGCCTCCCAGAACATTATACGCCCCGCGGTACACGCATCCCGACATGGCGCAGGCGCCGACCGCGATGACGAACTTGGGGTCGGGGACCTGGTCGTAGATCCGGATGAGCCGGTCCTTCATCTGCCGGGTCACCGGGCCTGTGGCCACGATGACGTCGGCGTGACGCGGCGTCGCCTTGAGGAGGACGCCCAGGCGCTCGACGTCGAAGCGCGGCGTCAGGGCGTCGATGACCTCGATGTCGCACGCGTTGCAGGCGCCGGAATTGAGATGCAGGATCCAGGGGGACTTGATCCGCGACCATCGGGCCAACTTTTTCAGCATGTTAACTCCTTGTGATGAGGGCCATGATGGCGAGGAAGATCATCAGCAGGTAGAAGATGGCGAAGAGCCCGATCTTGCCCGGCGGGATGGTGGCGATGATCAGGGCGGCGACGTGCATGATCGTAAAGAACAGGGCGATGAAGAAGAACAGCCGGTAGCCGAACTGGATTTTCACTCCGGGCACGTTCTCGCCGCACGCGTATGTCTCGAGCTTGCCCCCGGCCTTGGTGAGCTTGGGGGCCATCTTCCCGCCCAGCGCATAGAGCAGGAAGGCGGCGCCCAGGAACACGAAAAAGGCCACGGGCGGAGAGAGCAGAAAAGCGATTCCTTTCATGGCTCAACCTTTCAACTTGGCCAGCTTGCGGACGTCCAGGCTCTTCGTGTGCCGGTAGACGTTGATGATGAGAGCCAGGGCCGTCGCGACCAGGCTGACCTCCACCACGATGAAGGTCACGACCAGGGCCTGCGCGACCAGGACATTGCCGCGGGCGAAGCCCGTCGAAAGCAGCAGCAGGCTCACGCCCTTGGCCAGGACCTCGATCGCGATGAAGAGCTTGATCAGGTTCCGCTTGGTCAGGAGGGCGTAGAGCCCGACGCCGACCAGCACGGCCGAAAAAAACAGGTACAGATACCAGGTATTACTCATGCTTGTCTCTCTTCCGGAACAGGGCCAGCACCGAGAACACGCCGGCCAGGATGACCGCGATCTGGCCGACCAGGTCCATGGTCCGGCCCTGCCAGAGAACTTCCCTGAAGCCCCCGGGAGGGGCGGCCGTGGCGAGCGAAGGGACCTTCTGGAGCAGGCTCTTCATGACCAGTCCGTCGATGACGATGAAAACGATGAAGAATACCGGGAACACCCAGTTGACGGCCTTCGCCTCGCGCACCTCTTCGCCCGCGTTGGTCAGGGCGATGGTCAGGATGAAAAGGACCGTGATCAGGCCGGCGACCACGGAGATCTCGAAGACGCCCGCGTAGGGGGCGTTCATCCGGAAAAAGATGATCCCCAGGAGCAGGCTGGCCACGGCCAGCGAGATGGCCGACCGGAGCAGGTCGCGGAGCAGGATGGCCAGGGCGGAGAAGAGCACCAAAGCGATCAAAAGAGCTGTTTGCAGGATCATCGTTCACATTCCCCACCGGATCACGGTCTGCACACCCTCCGCGAGAACGTCGGCGGCGGGCTGGATCCAGGATTTTATGGTCAGCGAGAAAAGGATGCCGATGCCGATGCAGATGAGGGCCAGGGCGACGGTCGAGACCGTCATCCAGAAGGGCGCCTCCTTGACGGCGGCCCATTTCTCGTTGAGCGTTCCGAAGAACGCCTTGCGTTGCAGAACGAGGTAATACCAGAGCGTCAGCACCGACGCCAGCACGGCGACCAGGGCGAAGACCGGGTGGCTGGCCTGGAAGAGGGCGATGATGATGATGAGCTTGGACCAGAAGCCGTTGAGCGGCGGGACCCCGGCGATCGAGAGCGACCCCACCAGGTTGGTGGCTGCGGTGACCGGCATGCGGCGGGCCAGCCCGCCCATCTCGTCGAGGTCCCGGGTTCCCGTGGCTCGCTGCATGGAGCCGGAGGTCAAGAACAGGAGCCCTTTGGCCAGGGCGTGGTTGAACAGGTGGAACAGGCCGCCGGCGATGCCCAGGGGCGTGCCGATGCCGAGGCCGAGGACCACGTAGCCGACCTGGCTGATGGACGAATAGGCCAGCATGCGCTTGACGTCCTTCTGTCCCAGGGCCAGGAAGGCGGCCACGACCGCCGAGATGATCCCCAGGTACATGAGGACCGTGGACAGCGCGGGGGTCAGCCCGAAGACGTTGAGAAACACCCGGGCCAATGCGTAGACGCCCGAAACCTTGATCAGCAGCCCGGACAGGATGGCCGAGATGGGCGCGGGGGCCGAAGGGTGGGCATCTGGAAGCCAGGCGTGGAAGGGAACCAGGGCCGCCTTCAGCCCGAAGCCCAAGACGAACATGGCCGCGGCGATGCCGACCTCCGGGCCGGCATCGAGCTCCTGCAACCCCCGGGCGATGCCGGCCAGGCTCAGGCTGCCCGTCATCCCGAAAATGAGGGCGATGCTGATGAGGATGAAGGCCGAGGCCACGACGGACAGCATGAGGTACTTGAACGCGGCCTCGAGCTCGTCGTGCTCCAGCCCGTAGGCCACCAGCGCGTACGAGGCTACGGCCGCTACCTCGAGAAACACGTAGAGGTTGAACAGGTCCGTCGAGAGGACCAGACCGTTCATGCCCGCTACCATGACCAGGAGCAGGGCGTAGTAGTTGGCCTTGGCCCCGTAGTGCTCCATGTAGTCGATGGAGAACACGCCCACGGCGAGGCTGACCAGGGAGACGACCATGAGCATGAACAGGCTGAACCCGTCCAGGGCCAGTTGGATGTTCACCGCCTCGCCGAACCAGGTGAGCTGCTGGACCACGGGCCCGCCCGCGATGAGCGGCCGGCCGGCCGCCACTGCGAAGACGAGCAGAAAGAGAAGGGCCGCGTTGGCCAACAGGTCAGGCAGAACCCTGCGGGAAAGCTTGCCGATGAGAGGCAGAATTCCCGCCACAACGAGCGGCAGCGCAACGAAGAGAATGATCAACGCTCCTCCTCGATCTCGTAAGACTCTTCCAAACTATCTATCGTATCCGAAACGTATGCGAACGCCAAATTCACTTCAGAAGCAGGGAGATCGTCCCGGCGACCAGGATGAGCCCGGCCAGGCACCAGGCCAGGTAATTCGCGTAGTAGCCGGTATGGGCCTTTTTCAGGATCCCGGTGAGCCTCGCGCCGGCGAACGTGACGACCTTTTCATAGACGAAATCAATGGGCCGGTCGACGCCCTTGAACAGCACGACCGACAGCCCCTTCAGGAACTTGACCCCCTGCTCGTAGAAATCGAACATCCGGGCCTCGGCCATGTTGTACAGCTGATGCACGACGGGCAGGTTGTGAACCGGCTCCGATGCCAGGTAGGGCCGGCGGCCGGACTTCCTGAAACCGTAGGTGTGGAGGAGCAGGGCCAGCACCAGGCAGCCCATGGAGATCAGGGCCACGGGATTGAAGAAGGACAGGGCGTGGGCCGAGAAATCGAGGTGCGTCCCCGGGGCCACGTGGCCCTCGAGGATGGGCTCGATGAACAGGCTCAGCGGCAGCTTGTTCCAGACGCCGAACAAGATGCAGAGGCCGGCCAGGATGAGGATCGGGAGGTAAATCGGGAACGGGCTCTCCTTGACCGGTCCCGCCCCTCCCTCGGCCCGCTTCCCGAAGAAGACGGAGTGCCCGGCCTTGAGGAAGGAGGCGAAGGTGAAGATCGCCCCGACCCAGGCGGCGACGGCGAAGATCGGCCAGCCCGTTTCGAGCGCCCCGTGGAAGACCATTTCCTTGGAGACGAAGCCGTTGAGGGGATAGACGCCCGAAATGGACAGGGCGCAGACCGTGAACCCGAGCGCCGTGAGAGGCATTCCCCGCCACAACCCGCCGAGCTTGCTGAGATCGGTCGTGCCCGTGCGGTGCTCGACGGAGCCGGAGCTCAGGAAGAGCCCGCACTTGTACATCGCGTGGTTGATCATGTGGAAGATCCCCCCGGCGATGCCGATGGGGATGGCCGTCCCGATGCCGAGAATCATGTAGCCGACCTGGCTGATGGCATGGAACGACAGCAGCTTCTTGAAATCCTTCTGGATCAGGGCCATGAGGACGGCCAGGACGATGGTCGCCGCCCCGACGATCATCAGCAGGATCGACATCCAGCTGTGGGGCTTGAGGACGAAGAAGTCCAGGCTGATCCTGGCCAGAAGGTAGATCCCGAGCAGCTTCTCGAAAGCGGCCGGCAGGAAAGCCATGAAGCTCACGGGCGCGTCCAGCGCCGCGTCGGGGATCCAGGTGTGGAAGGGCATCGCCCCCGCCTTGCCGATGGCCCCGATCATCATCAGGACGAAGGCCGCCCCGGCCAGGCCCGTCGGCTCCACGGAGAGCCGGGACATGGTCAGCGTGCCGGTCTGGGCCCAGATGATCCCGATGCCCATGATGAGCGCAAAGTCGCAAAAGCCGCTGATCATGATGGCCTTGACGGCCGTCCGGGTCGAGGTCGGCTTGGCGCCGATGGTGATCAGGCCGTAAACCGTCACCAGGAGCCCTTCCCAGAAGAAGAGCAACGGGACGAAATTGTCGGCTAGGACGGCGCCGTTGGCGAAGGCGGCCGTGAGGAACACGTAGGCGAAATATTCCCGAACCCGGGACGAATCCTTCATCTTGACGGTCGAATACAGGACGATCAGGAGCAGGAAGCCCGACAGGCCGAGCAGGATGAAGGCCGAAAACTGGTAAAGCCTGAGCTCGAAGTCGATGCCCATGCCGAGCCAGGGCACGCGCAACTCGAGGGTCTTCAGGGCGAAGAAGGCGAACCCGTAATAGACCAGGACCGCCGCCCCGGCCACCGACAGAACCTCGCGCAGGAGCCTGACCCCTCTCGGGATCAGGAGCATGAGGACGGCCAGGACCGCCGGGAGGAGGATCGGGAGGAGCAGCATCTTGGGTGTCATCGGAGCCACCAACTCATCTGCGCCGTCGCGATATTGACGAGTTTCATGGGGTAGGAAACGAGGACCCCGGCCGCCAGGCTGAGGAAGGCCAGGGCAGCGACGACATAGACCATGGATTTTGTTGATTCGGGGGCCGGGTGCTTCAGGTCGCCGAGAAAGACAAGGTTGAAAACCCGGAGGAGGTAGTACAGGGTCAGGACGGCCGTGAACAGGGCGGTCGCGGCCAGCCAGGCGTGACCGGCTTGGATGGCCGCCGTGATCACGAGGAACTTGGAGAAAAAGCCGCCGAAGGGCGGGATGCCGATCACGGAAAAGGCGCAGAGAAGGTAGGCCACGGCCGTCACCGGCATGGTCCTGACGAGCCCGCCCATCTCCCGGATGTCCCGGGCGTGGGTGGCGTGGATCACGATCCCCGCGCAGAGGAAGAGACCCGCCTTGCCCAGGCCGTGCATCAGGATGAACAGCAGCGACCCGGAGATGCCGGCCGCGTTGGCCATGGCGAAACCCAGGAAGATGTAGCCGATCTGGCTGACCGTCGAATAGGCCAGGATCCGCTTGAAGTCGTTTTCGACGGAGGCGGCTCCGGCCGATATCAGGCTGGAGAGAACGACCACGACGGCGATGATCTGCACCCATTCGTCGGGGATGCGGAAACCGTAGAGGAAGAGCCGGGCGTAGGCGTAGACGCCGATCTTGACCAGGACGGCCGCGTGCAGCAGGGCCGTCACCGTGGTCGGCGCGACGCCCGCGTCCGGCAGCCAGGTGTGGAGGGGCACGGTGGCCGATTTCGAAAACATGCCGAACAGGATCAGCAGGACGGCGCTCCCGGGGATGAGGGTTCCGCGCATGGCCGTGATGTCGAAGGTGTTGGTGACGGTGTAGATCTGGATGAAGCCGAGGAGCATGACCGCGGCGCCGAAGAACGTCACGAGGAAGGCCTTGTCGGCCTTGGCCACGAAATGGGGCTGACGGTAGAAGCCGATGAGGCGCCAGCAGCTGATGGCGATGATCTCCCAAAACAGGTAGAGATAGATGAGGTTGCCGGAGAAAACCAGGCCCATCATCGCCCCGATGAACAGGAGAACCATCAGGTAATATTCGTTCTGGTTCTCGTCGTGATGCATGTAGCCGATGGAGTAGATCACGATCAGGGCGCCCACGAAGGACGAGACGATGGCCATGAAGATCGACAGGGGGTCGACGATGAGGATGAAATCGAGGCCCAGGACCAGGGGCTTGCGGACGATCAGTTCGCCACCCCCGAGGGCGAACGGGATCAGGGTCAGCGGCAGGGCCGCGGTGGCGGCGCCCACCAGGATGGCCCAGACCGACCGGAAGGGCCTGGAGAGGAGCCTCGCCAGGGGGATCGTGAATGAGCCGATGATCGGGACAAGAATCGTTGAGAGGGCGATGGTTTCGACATTCATGGTGAAGGTCCTATCCTTGTTTGAAGGCTCAGTATATTGAGCCGAAAAGGTCTTGTCAATAATTTTTCCACATTTCATGCTCGGTTTATGAACAGGGATATTCAGAAAAAAAGGCGTTGATTTTTCCCCCTGAATATAGGATAAATGGAGTCGAATCTTCAAAATAAGGATCTGCCGATGGCCGTCGAGACGAGCGAAGTCCGAAGCAGGAAGGACCTGAAGACCTTCATCTACCTCCCGGAGAAAATCCACGCCGGACACGCCAATTGGGTCCATCCTATTTATATGGACGAGTGGAAATACTTCGATAAAACCAAGAACAAAACGTTCGCCTATTGCGACACGATCATGCTCCTGGCCCGGCAGGGGGGCCGTCCCGTCGGCCGGGCCATGGGGATCATCAACCGCCGCTACAACGAGCACAAGAACGAGAAGACGGCCCGCTTCGGCTACCTGGAAACCTACGAGGACGAGGAGGCGGTCCATGCCCTCCTGTCCGGAATCGAGGATTGGGCCCGGGCCGCCGGGATGGCCCGGATCGTCGGCCCTTACGGGTTCTCCGATCAGGACCCCGAGGGGTTCCTCATCGAGGGCTTCGAGCACAGGGCGACCATCGCGACCTATTATAACTTCGAGTGGCTGCCCGGGCTCGTCGAGGGCGAGGGGTACACCAAGGACATCGACTATTTCGTCTACAAGATCGACATCCCCGAGGAAATGCCCGAGTTCTACAACCGGATCTACGAGAGAGCCGAGAGGAAGGGCAACTTCAAGGCCCTCGAGTTCGACAACAAGAGGCAGATCAAGCCCTGGATCCGGCCGGTCCTCACGCTGATGAACGAGACCTACATGCAGAACAACATCTACGGCTACTCCCCGCTCGACGAGAAGGAGATGGACGACCTGGCCAAGCGCTATCTGCCGGTCCTCAACCCGCACTTCGTCAAGGGCGTGACCAAGGACGGCGAGCTCGTGGCCTTCGTCATCGGCATGCCCGACATGAGTGCCGGCATCCAGAAGGCCCGGGGCCGGCTGTTCCCCGTCGGGTTCCTGAAGATCCTCAGGGCGGCCAAGAGGACCAAGCAGCTCGACCTGCTCCTCGGGGCCATCAAGGACCAGTACCGGGGCATGGGCCTCGACGTCATCATGGGCGTTAAGATGATCAGCTCGGCCCAGAAAGCCGGCATAGCTTTCATGGACACGCACCACGAGATGGAATCCAACGTCAAGGTCCGGGCCGAGATGGAACGCCTGGGCGGTAAAATCTACAAGAAATACCGCGTCTACCAGAAAACCCTTTAGGCAGGCTCGGAAAGCGGCCTCGCCCTCTCCGGGAGGTTAGGTCGCGGGGGCCCGTCCGGGCGCGTCCCCGAGCGTCCTCGCCTCGTGTTCCGCAGACCTGCCCCCACCCCCGTCCAGGCATCGCGCATCGCCCGACTTCGGCACCAAGTCGACGGCCAGGCTGCGGGCGCGCGGGGACCGGCCCCCGGCTGCCCCGCGCTCATTCTTACTTATGTTCGCGAGTTCGGGGTGTCGCTTCTGTCGGGTCGCGGAGTTGTCCCGGCGAGGCTCTACTTGGCGTCGGCCCAGTTGGCGCCCCAGCCGAGATGGACCTTGAGGGGCACCTCGAGCGGGCGGACGTTCTCCATCCGTTCTTTGACGACGACTTCGATTTCCTCCTTTTCCTCGTGGGGAACCTCGAAGACGAGCTCGTCGTGGACCTGGAGAATCATCCGGGTCCGGAGCCGTCGGTCCCGCAGGCTGTCCCAGATGCGGAGCATGGCGACCTTGATCAGGTCGGCCGCCGAGCCCTGGATCGGCATGTTGAGCGCGATGCGCCGGCCGGACTGCTGAACGGCCCTGTTGGCCTGGCGAAGCTCCGGGACCTGACGCTGACGGCCGTAAATCGTCTCCGAGTACCCTCGTTCCGCGGCCTCGTCGACGATGCGGTCGAGGTAGTCGCGGACCCGTGGCCGCTGCTCGAAGTAGCGGTCGATGAACCGCTGGGCCTCGGAGGTCGACGTTCCCAGCTCCTTGGCCAGTGAAAACGCCGAGGTGCCGTAGATGATGCTGAAGTTGATGATCTTGGCCCGCCTCCGGGCTTCTTCGGGAGACAGGGCGGCCTGGTCGCCGAACACCGCGGCGGCCGTTTCCTGGTGGACGTCCCGGTCCTTGAGAAAGGTCTCGATAAGCGAGGGGTCCTTCGAGAGATGGGCCAGGACGCGGAGCTCGATCTGGGAGTAATCGGCCGCGAGAAGGAGGTGGCCTTCGTCGGGAATGAAGGCCCGGCGGAAGCGGACGCCCCACTCGCCCCTGGCCGGGATGTTTTGGAGGTTGGGTTCGCTCGACGACAGCCGCCCCGTCGAGGCCACCGTCTGATTATAGGACGTATGGATCCGGCCCGTCTCGGGGTTGATGAGCTGGGGCAGGGCGTCTGCGTAGGTGGACTTGAGCTTAGCCATCTGCCTGAAATCCAGGACGTGACGGGCCAGGGGATGGAGCGGCGCCAGGTCCTCGAGAATGTCCAGCGAGGTGGAATAGCCCCGGGTGACCCGGGTCCGCTTCGAGGCCGGAAGCCCCAGCTTGTGGAAGAGCACCTGGCCGAGCTGCTTGGGAGAGTTGATGTTGAAAGGGGCGCCGGCCAGCTCATAAATCTTTTTCTCGAGGTTCCCGAGCTCGGCCTCGAATTCCCTGGACATGGTCCGCAGGACTTCCGGGTCGACCCGGACGCCCCAGACCTCCATCCGGGCCAGGAGCCCGATGAGCGGGCGCTCGATCTCGAGGTAGAGCCGGTCGAGGTTTTTCTCGCGGACCTTGGGCCAGAGCAGCCCCCCCAGCTGAAGGGCCAGGTCGGCGTCCTGGCAGGCGTATGGCGCGACCTTGTCTATGGCGACCCGGTCCAGGGTGACCTGGGCCTTGCCCTTGCCGGCTACGGACTCGTAGGGAACCTTGGCCGTCTGGAGATAGGTCACGGCCAGTTTCTCGAGACTGTGCTTCCCCCAGTTCGGCTCGAGGAGATAGGACAGGACCATGGTGTCGTGTTCGAGGCCCTCCAGCCGGACCCCGGCCCGGCCGAGGACGATGAGGTCGTACTTGAGGTTCTGCCCGGTCTTCCTGATGCCCGGGTCCTCCAGGACCCGTCGCAGGATCGGCAGGGCGCTGTCGGGCGGAATCTGCCGGGGGACGCCCAGGTAGTCGTGCCCGAGCGGCAGATAAAAGGCCTGGCCCGGAACCAGGGCCAGAGAAACGCCGACGAGACGGGCCCGGGTCGGGGACGCGCTGTCGGTTTCGGTGTCCACGGCCACCGTGCCCGCCTCCGCGATGCGGACGGCCAAGGCCTCGAGCTCCTCGACCTCGAGAAGGACTCGGTAATCCGTTTCCTCCCGGCCGGAAGCTTCCAACTGCTCCCCGGCCAAGGCCGTGAACTCGAGCTCCTGGAAGAGCCTGACGGCCTTCTTGCGGTCCGGCTCCCTGACCGCGTAGCCCTCGAGGCGAAAATCGATGTCCAAGTCCCTCTTCACGGCGACCAGCCGGCGGCTGAGCTCGAGAAGGTCCCGGCCCTGCTCGATCTTCTGCCTGACCCGGGGATTCCTGACCCGGTCCAGCCGGGCCAGGAGGTTGTCGAGCGAGCCGAACTCCTCGATGAGCGCCTTGGCCGTCTTCTCCCCGATCCCGGGAACGCCCGGGATGTTGTCGGTCGGATCGCCCCAGAGGGCGAGGACGTCGGCCACCTGCCCGGCCTCGACGCCGAAGAAGTCCCTGGTCCCCTCTTCGGTGATGACCGCCTCCTTGGCGGGGTTGTAGATGTCGGTCGTGGCGTCGACGACCTGAAGAAGGTCCTTGTCCGTGGTGACGATGACGGTCCGGACGCTCTTGCCCGAGGCCAGGGCGGCCAGCGAGGCCAGGACATCGTCGGCCTCGTATTTTTCGAATTGTTCGACCGGGATCCTCAGGGCCTCGAGGACCTCCTTCAGGACAGGGACCTGCACCTCGAGGTCTTCGGGCATGGGCTTGCGGTGGGCCTTGTACTCCTTGTAGGCCTCGTGGCGGATGGTCGGTCCCTTGACGTCGAAGACGACGGCCAGGTAGTCAGGCTTCTCCTGCGCCGTGATCTTTCGCAGCGTGTTGATAAAGCCGTAGATCGCGTTGGTCGGAAATCCGCGGGACGTGGCCAGTCCCCGGATCGCGTAGTAGGAGCGGTAGAGGAGGGAGTTTCCGTCGATGAGCAGGAATCTTTTCTCCGCCATGGCTCCCTCCGGTCCGCGGTCGGCGTCTCAGTCGAACTTGCCTTCGACGATGCCTTCCAGGATCCTCTTGTGCTGGTCCTCCATGGCCTCGCGGATGCGGGCCAGGACCTCGGGATTGTCCAGAAGGCGGACATAGGAAGTCCTCTTGGAGGTCAGGAGCCGGCCGGATTTGTAGATCAGGCTCTCGATGTACGGGACGGCCGGGCCCTTGTCCTGCGTCTGGACGATATACACCGAGCCCCTGAATTCGACCCGCGTGTTGAACCCGCTCATTCCCGGACAACCTCCCCTATTCTATACTCGCCGGGGCCGCCGTTTCAAGGAAAAAGCCCCGCCGGGGCCGCCCGCGGCGTTTGACAAGGGGGTCCAAGTTGGTATAATAAGCTAACGCTTTTTAGAGGTTTGATGTCCATGGATTCGACACTGGTGATCGACGTCGACCGCCTTCCGAAAGAAGGCCTCCGGGTGTCCCGGGATTTTGATTTTCTGAGCGTGGACCTGGTCGAGGAAAACGCCGTTTTCCTGGAGCCGGCCCACGCCGAGTTCCTGGTCCGGCTCATCGGCGAGGAGATCTTTGTCCGGGGCCGGATCACGGCCCGCTTGAGCTTCGTCTGCGGCCGCTGCCTGACGCCCTTCGAGTTCCCGGTGGCCAGCGCCTTCGACCTCGTTTACCTGCCGGAAGAGCTGAACGAGCTCTCCGATGAGCTGTCCGACGAGGACCTGGACAAGATGTATTACAGCGAACGACGGCTCGACCTCCGGGCTGTCGTGCTCGAGCAGCTGAACCTGACCTTTCCGGCCAAGCCGCTCTGCGACGAAGCCTGCGAAGGCATCTGCGCCGTGTGCGGCGAAGTGGTGCGGGACGGGAAATGCTCCTGCCAGGTCAAGGAGAAAGACCCCCGCTGGAATGCCTTCAGAATATTCGAGAGAGACAAGAGCTAATGCCCAACCCAAAGAGACGACACTCTCCGGCAAGAAAAGGAAAACGCCGGGCCCACGACGGGCTCTCCCTTCCCGCCTTCTCCCTTTGTCCGAATTGCGGCAACCCCAAGCTGCCCCACAGGGCCTGCCGCGAGTGCGGCTTCTACAAGGGACGGCAGGTGGTGGAGGGGACCGAAGACTGAACGGGGTCCAGATGAAGATCGCCGTCGACGCCATGGGGGGCGATTTCGGCCCGAGAATTACCGTAGCCGGGTCCCTGCGCGCGTCCCAGGATTTCGATATCGACGTCCTGCTCGTCGGCGTCGAGAGCCTGATCCGGAAGGAGTACGAGCGGCTGCCCCAGGGTCGGAGCCGGGTCACGATCGTCAACGCGCCCGAGGCCATCGGCATGGGCGAGGGCCTTCTCTCCTTCCGCAAGAAAAAAGCCTCGTCCATCCGGGTCGGCGTCCAGCTCGTTAAGGACGGCCAGGCGGACGCCTTCGTCTCCATGGGCAATACGGGGGCGGTCGTATACATGTCCCGGGACGTTCTCGGGTCTCTGCGGGGAGTGGACAGGCCCGCGCTGGCCCTCCTCGTCCCCAGCGTGAGGGGGCTCACCCTGCTCATCGATGTCGGGGCCAATGCCAACTGCCAGCCCCACAACCTCGTCCAGTTCGCGATCATGGGCAAGATCTTCATGGAGACCATCCTGGGCCAGGCCGGTCCCCGGATCGGCCTGATGAGCATCGGCGAGGAGAAGAGCAAGGGCAACGACCTGGTCAGGGAAACGTTCGACAGGCTTCAGGCCTCGCCGCTGAATTTCATCGGCAACGTCGAGGGCAAGGACCTGTTCTCCGGCGTCGCCGACGTCGTCGTCAGCGACGGGTTCACGGGCAATGTGGCCCTCAAGGTGTCCGAAGGCCTGGTCGAGAGCGTCCTCTCGATGGCCCGGCATGAGGTCACCAAGAACCTGGTCGCCAAGCTCGGATACATGCTCATGAAACGGCACCTGAAAAAGATCTACCGGAAGGTGGATTACTCGGAATACGGCGGCGCCCAGCTGCTCGGCGTCAACGGCGTCTGCATCATCGGGCACGGCCGCTCCAACGCGGTCGCCGTCCGCAATGCGATCGGCCGGGCCCGCGAGTTCGTCATGACCAAGGTCCAGGACCGCATCCAGGCGGAGATCCTCGGCTACGAGCAGGCCCTTCAAGGAGCATGCCCATGACGGCGTTCGATGACCGGGTTTCGATCGTGACCGGCGCGTCGCAGGGAATCGGCGAAACCATCGCCCGGGTCCTCGCGGCCGAGGGAGCGCGCGTCGTCCTCGTCGATGTCCAGAAGGACAAACTGGAGGCGGTCGCCCGGAGCATCGCCGAGAGCGGCGGCCGGGCCGAGGTGTTCGGCGCGGACGTCTCGGACACGGCCTCGGTCCAGGGGGTCGTCGACGCGGTCCTGGCCGCCCACAACCGGATCGACCATCTCGTCAACAACGCGGGCATCACCCGCGACGGCCTCCTCATGCGCATGCGGGAGGAGGACTGGGACGCAGTCCTGCGGGTCAACCTGAGAGGGATCTTCGCTTTCTCCAAGGCCGTCATCCGGCCCATGATCGGCGCCCGGTACGGCCGCATCGTCAACATCGCCTCCGTCGTGGGGCTCATGGGCAACGCCGGCCAGGTCAACTATGCGGCCTCCAAGGCCGGGGCCATCGCCTTCGCCAAATCCCTGGCCCGGGAAGTCGCGCCGCGGGGCATCACGGTCAATTGCGTCGCCCCGGGCTACATCGCCACGGCGATGACCGAAAACCTCCCCGAGGACGTCAAGAAGGCGTTCCTGGGCATCATTCCCATGAAGAAGTTCGGGCTTCCCATGGATGTGGCCTTTGCTGTAAAATTCCTGCTTTCCGAAGAGGCGGCCTATATCACGGGCCAGGTGATCAACGTCAACGGCGGAATGTACATGTGAAACGGCGGCCGGAACGCCATCATCCTAAATTTAAGAGGAGGATATCATGGAAAGAGAGGAACTGCTCAAGAAGGTCAGGGCGATCGTTTCGGACAAACTGAGCATCAGCGAGGAGCAGGTCACCGAAGACGCGTCCTTCATCGACGATCTCGGCGCGGACTCCCTCGATACAGTCGAGCTGGTCATGGCGTTGGAAGACGAATTCGGCCTGGACATCCCGGATGACGAGGCTGAAAAGCTGACCACCGTGGGCAAGGCCATCGATTACATCACGGGGCACGCGAAATAGGGGCCCCGTTTCCTTTTCGGCGCTAGACATCCGCATGGACAGGCTTCCCCAGACCGGCCGCCGCGTCGTCGTGACCGGCATCGGGCTCGTTTCCCCGCTCGGCACGGGCACGGAAAAAAACTGGCAGGCCTTGCTCCGGGGCGAGAGCGGCATCAGGCTCATCACCCGGTTCGACACCTCCCGCCACTCGACCCGGATCGGCGGCGAGGTGCGGGATTTCGACCCGTTTGTTTTCATCGACCGGAAGGAAGCCCGGAAGATGGACCGCTTCATCCAGCTGGCCCTCGCGGCGGCCGAGCTGGCCGTCCGGGACTCGGGCTTCGGGCTGGACGAGCTCGCGGGGGAGCGGACAGGGACCTACGTCGGCTCCGGAATCGGCGGCATAGGCACGATCGAGGAAACCCACCGGCTGCTGATGGAAAAAGGGCCGGAGCGGGTTTCGCCCTTCTTTATCATCCAGGTTGTCGTCAACGAGGCCTCGGGCCAGATCTCCATCCGGTACAGGGCCAAGGGCCCGAACTCGGCCACGGCCACGGCCTGCAGCACCGGGACGCACGCCATCGGGGATTCGTTCCGCATCATCGCCCGGGGCGACGCCGACGTCATGATCACCGGCGGGGCCGAGGCCCCGATCACCCCCTTGAGCCTGGCCGGGTTCTGCAATATGAAGGCCCTCTCCGAGAGGAACGACGACCCGGCCCGGGCCTCGCGGCCTTTCGATGCCGAACGGGACGGCTTCGTCATGAGCGAAGGCTCCGGCGTGATCATTCTCGAAGAACTGGGCCATGCCCTGAGGAGAAACGCCCGGATTTACGCCGAGATCATCGGCTACGGGATGACGGCCGACGCCTACCACGTCACGGCGCCTTGCGCGGACGGGGACGGGGCGGTCCGGGTCATGCGCCGGGCCCTCGAAGACGGGGGGGTCTCTTCGCAGGACATCCAGTACATCAACGCCCACGGCACGTCGACGACCTTCAACGACAAGATCGAGACCCTGGCCATCAGGACGGTCTTCGGCGGGCACGCGGCGAAGGTGGGCGTCAGCTCGACGAAGTCCATGACCGGGCATCTCCTCGGAGCCGCGGGCGGCGTCGAGGCCGGGATCACGTCCCTGTGCCTTCATCACCAGGTCATGACGCCGACCATCAACTACCAGGTCCCCGACCCCGATTGCGACCTCGACTATGTCCCGAACGCCGCCCGGCGGGCCGAGATCGTTTACGCCCTCAGCAATTCCTTCGGCTTCGGCGGCACCAACGCCTCGCTCGTTTTCAAGCGGTTCGAGAAATCCTGAGGCGCCGGCCGTCCGGACGTCCCATAAGGAGGCGCGCATGAACATTTGCGTTTTCGTCAAGAGGGTTCCGGACACGGAATCCCGGGTCAAGATCAATCACGAAGCAAAATCCGTCGTCCAGGACGGGCTGAATTTCGTCATCAGCCCGTACGACGAGTACGCCGTCGAGGAGGCCCTTCGGCTGAGGGAAGCCAACGGCGGCGCGGTCCGGGTCGTGTCGGTCGGGCGCGACGAGGCCGTTCAGACCCTCCGCAAGTGCCTGGCCATGGGGGCCGACGAAGCCTTCCTGGTCAAGGATGACGCCCCTGAAACATACGACGGGCTGCGGACGGCGCGCATTCTCGCCCGGGCCGTCGAGAAGAAGTTCGCCGGCGCCGACCTTTTCCTCTTCGGCAAGCAGGCCGTGGGCACGGACAACAGCCAGGTGCCGGCCATGGTGGCCGAGCTCCTCGGGCTGCCCCAAGCCAACGTCGTGACCAAGCTCGAGATCGGAGGGACGTCGGCCACGGCCGTGCGGGAGATCGAGGGGGGGGCCGAGAAGCTGGCCTTTTCGCTCCCGGCCGTCGTCAGCGCCCAGAAAGGCTTGAACGAGCCTCGCTATGAGACGCTCAAGGGGATCATGGCCGCCAAGAAAAAGGCCATCCCCGTGATCAGCCTCGAGGACTTAGGGTTCGGGGCGGAAGACCTTTCCCCGGCCGTCGAGATCACCAACCTCGACATCCCGCCGCAGAGGCAGGCCGGCCGGCTCCTGCAGGGAACTCCCGAGGAAACGGCCCGCGAGCTGGCCTCCCTTCTCCACAACGAGGCCAAGGTTATCTGAGGGAGGATGACGATGATCGCCGTGTACATGGAAATCAGGGACGGAAAAGTCAAGAAGGGTTCGCTCGAAGCCCTCGGTGAGGCGAAGAGGAAGGCCGGCGAGACGGGCACGCAGGCTGCGGCTGTCCTGGCCGGCGCCGCGGTCGAAGGTCTGGCCTCCGGGCTCTCCGCATCCGGGGCCGACAAGGTTTATTGCCTGGAGAATCCGGCGCTGGCCGGGTATTCGTCGCAAGGCTACGCCAAAGCCCTGACCGATTTCGTCAACGAGGTGCGACCCGAAAGCTTCTTCTTCGCGGCCACCGCCATGGGCAGGGACCTCGCTCCGAGGCTGGCCGCCGCCCTCGGCGTCGGGCTCGAGTTCACCCGCCCCATCTACGCGGGCAAGGCCCTCCTCTCGCTGAAGCTGACGACGTCGCCCCAGATCGCGACGCTGCGGCCGAACGTCTTTCCCGTTTTCTCCGGTGAGACGGGCGCGGCGGAAGTCATCACGAAGGCAACGGCCATCTCCGAGGGACTCATCAAGGGCCGGGTCGAGGAGATTCTCAGGGAGCAGAGCGCCGAGATCGACGTCACCGAGGCCGAAGTCGTCATCTCGGGAGGACGCGGCATGAAGGGGCCGGAGAACTTCGCCCTGCTGCGCGAACTCTCGGCCCTCATCCCCCGCTCGGCCGTCGGCGCGTCGAGGTCGGCCGTCGATTCCGGCTGGATCGGCCACGGGCATCAGGTCGGCCAGACGGGGAAGACCGTGTCGCCGAACCTGTACCTGGCTTTCGGGATTTCCGGGGCCATCCAGCATCTGGCCGGCATGTCGTCGTCCAAGGTCATCGCAGCCGTCAACAAGGACCCCGAGGCCCCGATCTTCAAGGTGGCCGACTACGGCGTCGTTGGCGATCTCTTCGAGGTCATCCCGCATCTCAAGGACGAGCTCAAGAAAATCGCCGCCGAATAAGCAAGGTCGAGGGGTCCTGCGAGGAGCCGCTCTGCCGAGCGCCGACACGCCACGCCGTCTTCCAGAAAAGAAATGGGAAAGAAATGGGGACACAATACTAATTCTTGGCCTTCCGAACGGCTGTATTCAGTGAAGAGCTGCCGGACGTTAACTATCCGGTTACAGGAAATAGTGTTGTGTCCCCAATTTGCTCATCCCCAATTTACTTACCCAATTTACTAATTTACTTATACGGGTCCGGAGCGGCGTCTTCCGCGAGCGGCAGGAGGAGGCGGTTTTTTTCCGACCGCGTCTCGCCGACGCTGGTGACGAAGATCGCAGGCTCGTCCATGACGGGGCACTTGTTCTCGCAGATGCCGCAGCCGGTGCACTGGTCGAGGTCGATGACCGGAGCTTTCTGGACGACGACCCTGCCGTCGGGGAGCCGGGTTTCCACTTCGAGGAATTTGATGGCCTTGGGAGAGACCGGGCAGTGCTCCTCGCACACGATGCAGGGCTTGCCCAGCGTGTAGGGGATGCAGCGGTTCTTGTTGATCCAGGCCGAGCCGATCTTGACCTGGTTCTTGGCCTCGATGGTGAGCTTCCGGATGGCCCCGGTCGGGCAGACTTGGGTGCAGAGCGAACAGTAGTACTCGCAATAACCGATTTTCGGGACGAGGGTCGGCGTCCATAGCCCCTCCGGTCCGGCCTCGGTGAGGGCCGGCTGCAGGCCGTTGGTCGGGCAGGCCCGCATGCACTGGCCGCACTTGACGCATTTGGCCAGGAACTTCTCCTCCGGGAGCGACCCCGGCGGCCGGATGAGCTTGAGCGAGGCCCGCTTGCGAACCGGCGTCAGGCGGAACAACGGCACCGCGGCCACCCCGAGAAGGGCCGTGGTGAGGATGCGGCGGCGGGACAGGGCGACGTTCGAGACGTTTGTCGCCTTCTCGGCGGACCAGCGTAGCGGAAAGCCGATCGCGGCGGTCGGACAGATGGCCGCGCACGTCTGGCAGTAGACACACTCGCCGCTTTTCCAATCGGCGTTGGGATAGGGGCTGGCCTGGGTTTCGCACTGCTGGGTGCAGAGGCCGCACTTGATACACTTTTCTTCGTCGATGCGCAGCTTCAGGATGTTCCAGCGCGAGAGAAGGCCGAGCAAAGCGCCCGTCGGGCAGAGGTAACGGCACCAGAACCTTTCCTTCCGGACGTTCAGGGCGACGGCGCCGAGAAACAGCAGCCCGACGGCGAAGCCCTGGAGGAAGGTCTCGTTGAGCGTCCAGTTCTCCAGGAGCTGGGACATGGATCTTCCGGCGGAGGTCAGGCCGATCCCGTACATCAGGTTCTTGAGCCCGGTCAGGGCGTAGGCCAGGCCGGGGAAGACCGAGACCGCGAAGGACCGCGTCAGGAACGAGAACGGGTCGAGGTAACCCGCCAGGTCGAGTCCGAAAACGGCCCCGGCCAGCACCAGGATCAGGATATAGTATTTCCAGGCCAGGCTCGACTTTTCCTCCCGCGGCGGCTTCAGGAATTTCGCCCGCTTGAACGCGAAGGAGGCGAGCTGATGCAGCCCGCCCAACGGGCAGACCCAGCCGCAGAAAACCCGACCCAGGACCAGCGTGAGGACGGTGGTAACGAGGGCGAAGGCGAAGGCCGCGAAGACGAGGCGGGCGGAAATCGAGGTGACCAGAGCCAGCAGCGGGTCGAAATGGAAGAACCGCTGGACGGTGGCGCCGATATAGTCCCGGCCCGTGTAGTGGGCCCCGACGAACAGGTAGAGGAAGAGGCCGAAGAAGGCGACCTGGCTGGCGATCCTCAGGACCCGGAGGATGCGGTATTTTCTAGATTTTTCTCTTTTCAATCCGCAGCTTCTCCAGTTCGAATGTCCCCAGCCCGCGCTCCTGGGCCAGCCGGAGGTACAGAAGCTCCCGGGGCTCGATATCGAAGAACGAAGCGCCCATGGCGTCCGCGGCCACGGGGTCCGTCGCCGCCACCACGGTCTTGACCAGTTTCGTGTCGCTTACCCGGCCGCCCTGGGGGCCGTTCCTGACGAGGATGCGGTAGGCGTCGAGCACGGTGAGCGAGGGCTTGAAAAACGCGGCCAGGTCGACCATGGCCTGGTCGAGCTTCTGATGGAGCTGGTTGCGGGCGCCCCCGGTCGCCCCCAGCCAGTTCTTCATGCCCATGGTCAGACGGCAGAGCGAGTGATGCTTGGCGATGGGGACGTTGATGATCTTGTCGGCCTCGACGACGTCCTGGACGATGCCCCATTCCGTGAGCCACTCGCCCTTGAGGGCCATCCTCTTGACGCGGGCCTCGTCGACGTACGGGACGGAGGCTCCGGCCTCCCGGGCGGCGTCCATGATCCCCGACCTTACGTAGCAGCGCTTGGCCTGATTGGTCGTGTTGTCGATGACGGTCACGCTCTTCGCCCCCGCCTCGCGGACGAGTTCGACGAGCGTCCTGACCACCTCGGGGTTGGTGCAGGCGGCCATCTCCGGGGTCCGGTCCCAGCCGATGTTGGGCTTGATCACGACCCTGTCGCCTCTCGACACGAACCGCGTCATGCCGCCCAGGGCGGACACGGCCTCCTTCGTGATGAGGGCGGGGGACTCGCCTTCGACGGCGGCCAGGACCGGGGCTTCGGCCCCGGGAGAGGCTTGGGCCGCCAGCATCGAGGGCCCCCAACGCAACGCGGCTCCCCCGACGGCCAGGTCGCGGATAAAATCGCGTCTCTTCATGCGGTCATCCTTTGCCGAGCGAACGAATGTACTCCATGATCCCGCGGTACACGCCGAGGACGACGAGGTCCCGGTACGCCGGGGTCTTGAGCCGGGCTTCCTCGCCGGGGTTGCTGAGATGCGAGATCTCGACCAGCACCGAGGGCATCTCGCCCCCGATGAGGACCCAGAACGGGCCGCCCTTGACGCCCAGGTTCCGGACTTCAGGACGGTCCGCAGATAACGATTGTACCAGATTTTTCTGGACTTTTTCGGCCAGGTCCTGCGATTCGACCACCTTGCTGTTCCGGACGATCTTCTGGATGATGTCCCTCATCTGGCCGATGTTCTTGGTGGACGTGGCGTTTTCCCGGGCGGCCGTCTCGTTGACGCCGGGGTCGGGACTGAAGTTCAGGAAGAACGTTTCGACGCCCTCCCGCCGCCTGTCGCGGTGGGCATTGACGTGGATCGACACGAACAGGTCGGCCCGCCTCTGGTTGGCGATGACGGTCCTGTCCTCCAGGCGGACGGTGATGTCCGATTCGCGGGTCATGACGACGTTCAGGCCGCCCTTTTCGGTCAGCCTTTTCTTCAGGGACAGGGCCACATCCAGCGTGATGTCCTTTTCCTGAAGGCCGCTCCGCCCGATGCAGCCCGGGTCCGAGCCGCCGTGGCCCGGGTCGAGGACGACGGTCCTGACCCCGAGTCCGAGTTGGCGGGCCATGGAATAGCCGGAGGGGAGCGGCTGTGGCGGTTTGCCGTTCGCGACGGGCGGCTTCGCTTCGGGCGCGCCGGCCGGGGGCCGCCACCCGGCTGTGTCCGCCGGCTTGATGGGATAGATATCGAGGACGATCCGGAACGGGTCGAACAGATGGTAAACCCGGTAGGTCACGATCTTCGAGAAATCGACGTCCGCGGTGACCCGGACCGTGGACGCGGACTTTTGGGAGATGACGATCCGGCTGAGGTAGTCGGTGCCGACGGGATAGGATTGGCCCTCGAGCAGGGAGTTGAGCTTGGCCTGCAGGACGTCGACGTGGATGCTGCCGGGATCGGAGAATTCCCCGGACGTGTACTCCCGCAGGGCCCCGATGTCGAGGACGATCCGGGTGAAGGCCGGGTGCGTGGAATAGCGCAGGTTGATGATCTCGACCCGCCTGTCGGCTTGGGCGACGGACTGAGGGGAGGCGGCTCCGGCGCTCAGGCAGAGAAGAGAGACGGCCCCGATAAAGGGGGCGAAGCGATGGCGGCGAACTCGATGCAAGGCTCTTAAATTTTATCGGACCGGCGCCCGCTTGTCCATTGCGCCCAAATTGGGGACACAATACTATTTTCTCCCGGACAGGCTGCACCCCTTGTCCCGGCGGGGCCGAATTCCTGCGGGGGGACTGAGCGCCAGATGGGGACACAATACTATTTTCGGTTCGGTGTTGCGTCCCAAATCCTGCATGGGCAAAAGACGGAGCCTGCACGGAGCCGCTGCGGACGGGGAATTAGTATTGTGTCCCCAATTTAATCAGGCGCCGAATTTCTCGAGCTTGAGGGCGTGGGCCAGCATCAGCGGCATGGCGTGGATCGAGCGGAACCGGCCGAGCAAACCTTTGGCGCAGGCCCGCTCAGAAAAGACCTGCACGTCATCGGGGCGCGCGGCGGCCGACACCAGGACGAACGGATTCGGGTGCCAGGAGTGGGCCTTGAGGAGGGCCGGTGTCGAATGGTCCGAGGTTATGACCAGCACGTCGGGGTTCAGGGCCGTCAGACGTGGGATGTAGGAGTCGAGCTCCTCCACGGCCGCAACCTTGGCCGCGAAATCGCCGTCCTCGCCGCACGAGTCCGTCTTCTTGTAGTGGACGTAGAAAAAGTCGTGGTTCGCGTAGCTTTTCTCCAGGGCGTCGAACAAGTCGACGGGCTTCGCCCCGACTTCCAGGACGTCCATGCCGAGAAGCCTAGCCAGACCCTTGTACATCGGGTAATTGGCAACGGCCGCCGGCCGCAGCCTGAACAGCTCCTGCATGGGCGGAATATGGGGGAACTTCGAGAAGCCCCTGAGCAGGGCGTGGTTGGCCTTCGGCTCGCCCTTGAGCACTTCGGTCACGTCGTCGATGAAGCGGTTAACGATGGCCGCCGCCTTTTCGGCCTCCGGCGCGAGGGGCTTGGCGGGAATCGGCGGATTTCCCTCTTTCTGAGGGTCGGCATCCGTCAGCGCGTCCGAGAGCCCCTCGGCCGTGAACCTGGCCACGAAGCGGTGCTCCTTTCCGGGAAACGTCCGGACCTGGACGTCCGGCCGCTTCGGGAGGCCGCCATTAAGCTTCTCGCAGATGCGGACGTTCTCCTCGGTCGGGATCCGGCCGGCCCGGCGGTCCGTGATGATCCCGTCCTTAAAGGTCGCGAAGTTGCCGCGGGCCACCAGGTCGTTCCGTCCGACCTCGACCCCCGACCCCAGGGCCTCGAGGATTCCCCGCCCGATCTGGTACTTGAGCGGGTCGTAGCCGAAGATAGCCAGGTGGGCCGGACCGCTGCCCGGCGTGATGCCCATCATGATGGGGTCGGTGACGCCGCAGGTCCCCCGCTTCGCCAGCGCGTCGAGGTTCGGGGTCCGAGCCGTTTCGATCTCGGTCCGGCCGTCGACCGGCAGCCCGCCCACGCCGTCCATGACGAGCAGGACGATCTTGCTCGGGGTTTGTATGCTCAGTTCTCGGGCCAGGTCTTCCCATTCCATGGCGGTCTCTCCTTCGAGGGGGATGTCCCTAGTCTACCAGAGAACGCGGCCGACGGCCATCCGACAGGCCGGGCAGCAGGGAGTGAGGGCCCGCCTTTCCCGGGCGTTTGAATCCTCCCGGCCAGTCTGCTAGAATCTCTCCATGAACAAGGTCCTGATTCTCGATTTCGGGTCGCAGTACACGCAGCTCATCGCCCGAAAGATCCGCGAGCTCGGCGTCTACTCCGAAATCCTGCCCTTCTCGACGCCCATGGCCAAGCTCCGCGAGCAGAGCCCCTCGGCCCTGGTCCTCTCCGGAGGTCCCCAGAGCGTCTACGAGAAGGGGGCTCCCCACCCGCGGCCCGGAGTTTTCGAGATGGGGGTCCCCGTGCTCGGCATCTGCTACGGCCTGCAACTCATGGCCCACTGGCTCGGCGGCGAGGTGGCCCCCTCGGCCAAGCGCGAGTACGGCTTCGCCTCCCTCAAGATCCAGGACCGCGGCGGCCTGCTGGCCGGCGTAAAGGACAGGGAGCAGGTCTGGATGAGCCACGGGGACCGCCTCAAGAAGGCCCCGCCCGGCTTCAGGATCACCGGCAGCACGGCCAACACGAGGGCGGCCGCCGTCGAAAACCCGGAGAAGCGCTGGTACGGCGTCCAGTTCCATCCCGAGGTCATCCACACGCGCGAGGGCCAGAAGATCCTGGCCAACTTCCTCTTCCGGCAGGCCGGCCTCAAGCCGGACTGGAGCATAACCTCGTTCGTCTCCAGGAAGGTCCGCGAGATCCGGGAGACGGTGGGAGCGGGCCGGGTCATTTGCGGCCTGAGCGGCGGCGTCGATTCCCTGGTGACTTCGCTCATCATCCACAAGGCCATCGGCAGCAGCCTGACCTGCATCTTCATCGACAACGGGCTGCTCCGCAAGGGCCAATACGAGGCCCTGATGGAGGCCTTCCGGCACAAGTTCGCCCTCAAGGTCATCGGCATCGACGCCTCGGATCTGTTCATCGATAAGCTGTGGCGCATCACGGCGCCGGAGCGCAAGCGCAAGACCATCGGCCGGCTTTTCATCCATCTCTTCGACCGCGAGGCGACACGCCTGGGCGGGGCCGCCTTCCTGGCTCAGGGAACGATCTATCCCGATGTCATCGAATCGAACCCGGTCAAGGGTCCCTCCTCGGTGATCAAGTCCCACCACAACGTGGGCGGGCTGCCCAAGGGCCTGAAATTCAAGCTCATCGAGCCCCTCCGGGAGCTCTTCAAGGACGAGGTCCGGGCCCTGGCCCTGGAGCTCGGCGTGGACGCGGATTTCATCCGCCAGCATCCTTTTCCCGGCCCCGGGCTGGCCGTGCGGGTGGTCGGGGAAGTGACCCGGGAACGGCTGGACATCCTGCGGGCCGCCGACGACATCGTGCTCGAAGAGGTCCGCCGGGCCGGGCTCTACAATAAACTGTGGCAGGCCTTCGCCGTCCTGCTGCCCGTCCGCTCCGTGGGGGTCATGGGCGACTGCAGGACGTACCAACGGGTCGTGGCCGTCCGGCTCGTCCAGAGCACCGACGGGATGACGGCCAACTGGTACCCGGCCTCGCCCAAGCTCATGTCTCGGATATCCACCCGGATCGTCAACGAGGTCCCCGGGGTCAATCGGGTCGTCTACGACGTCACGACCAAGCCCCCCGGCACGATCGAGTGGGAATAGGGCCGGATTTCCGGCAGGTATTCCGTTCGCCATGGAACCGACATTCGTTCATCTGCACAACCATTCCGAGTACAGCATTCTCGACGGCTGTCTGAAGATCGAGGACCTCGTCGACGCCGCCGTCAGCAACACGATGGCGGCCGTCGCCCTCACGGACCACGGCAACATCTTCGGGGCAGTCCAGTTCTTCAAGGAGGCCAAGGCGCGGGGCGTCAAGCCCATCCTGGGCTGCGAAGCCTATGTCGCTCCCGGCAGCCGTTTCGACAAGAAGCCGGGGCGTTCGAACGATTTCCATCATTTCCATCTCATCCTCCTGGTCAAGAACGACAAGGGGTACAGGAACCTCTGCCGGCTCGTCACCCAGGCCTACCTCGAAGGCTTCTACTACCGGCCGCGGATCGACAAGGAGCTCCTGGCGGCCCATGCGGAGGGGCTGATCGGTCTTTCGAGCTGCCTCAAGGGCGAGGTCGCGGCCTGGCTCGGCCGCGGCTTCTCGGAGAAGGCCGAGGACGCCGCCAGGGACTACGCCGGGATTTTTCCCCAGGGGGACTTCTACATCGAGCTGCAGGACCACGGACTTCCCGAGCAGAAGGCGGTCAACCCCGGCCTCGTCGACATCGCCGGCCGGCTCGGACTGCCGTTGGTGGCCACCAACGACGTCCATTTCTATCGCCGCGAGGACGCCGAGAGCCAGGACGTCCTGGTCTGCATCCAGACCAACCGCAAGGTGTCCGACCCGGACCGTCTCAAGTTCAGCTCGGACCAGTTCTATTTCAAGCCCGCGGCCGAGATGAGGGAGTTGTTCAAGGCCACCCCCGAAGCCATCCAGAACACAGGCCGGATCGCCGCCCGATGCGAATTCGACTTCCCGTCCAAGAAATATTTCCTGCCGAACTTCACGCCCCCCGAGGGCAAGCCGCTCGGCGAATACTTCGAAAAGGTCGTCTGGGACGGCTTCCGTTCCCGGATGGCCCGGCGTGAGGCGAAGGGGACCGGCGGGCAGTACGCCCACGGCCTGGACGAGTACGAAGCGCGGCTGGAGCGGGAGATCAAGCTCATCCGCGAGATGGGCTTCGAGGGGTATTTCCTGATCGTCTGGGACCTCCTGAAGGCCGCTCGCGAGAAAGGCATCCCGGTCGGGCCGGGCCGCGGCTCGGCCGCGGGCAGCCTCCTGGCCTACGCCCTGGAGATCACGGAAATCGACCCTCTCGAGTACGACCTGCTGTTCGAGCGCTTCCTCAACCCGGAGCGCATCAGCCTGCCCGACATCGACATGGATTTCTGCGGCCGCCGCCGGGGCGAGATGATCGAGTACGTAACCAAGAAGTACGGCCAGGAGAACGTCTGCCAGATCATCACCTTCGGGACGATGGCCGCCCGGGGGGCCATCCGCGACGTCGGCCGGGTCCTCGAGGTTCCGCTGCCCGAGGTCGACCGGATCGCCAAGATGATCCCCCTGGGCCCCGACTCGACCATCGCCGAAGCCATCAAGGCCGTCCCCGAACTCCGCCAGCTGCGGGACAGGAATTCCAAGATCGCCCAGCTCCTGGCCATCGCCCAGCGCATCGAAGGCCAGGTCCGCCATCCCTCGATCCACGCCGCGGGCATCGTCATCACGCCCAAGCCGCTGGTCGAATTCCTCCCCCTCTACCAATCGGTCAAGGGTGAAATCACGACCCAATTCGAGATGGGAGACGTCGAGTGGCTCGGCCTCCTCAAGATGGACCTCCTCGGGCTGCGCAACCTGACCGTCATCGACGACGCCCAGAACCTGGTCCGCCAGGACACGGGCGAGGCCTTCGACGTCAACGACCTGCCCCTGGACGACCCGGCCACCTTCGAGGTCTTCAAGTCCGGCAACACGGACGGCGTCTTCCAGTTCGAGAGCCAGGGCATGAAGGACCTCCTGCGCAACTTCAAGCCGGAGGAATTTCGGGACCTCATCGCCCTCAACGCCCTCTACCGTCCCGGCCCGCTCAAGAGCGGGATGACCGACGAGTTCATCCACCGCAAGAACCATCCCGAACGGGTCAGCTACGACTTCCCCGAGCTCGAGCCCATCCTCAAGGAAACCCGGGGCATCATCGTCTACCAGGAACAGGTCATGCGGATCGCGACCGACCTGGCGGGTTTTAGCCTGGCCGAGGCCGACCTGCTGCGCAAGGCGATGGGCAAGAAGGACCCGAAGATCATGAAGGCCCAGAAGCAGAAGTTCGTGCAGGGGGCCCGGAAGCGGGGAATCAGCCAGGCCAAGGCCGACAAGATGTTCGAGCAGATCAAGAACTTCGCCGAGTACGGGTTCAACAAGTCCCACAGCGCGGCCTACGCCTTCCTGGCCTTCCAGACCGCCTGGTTCAAGGCTCATTACCCGGCCCATTTCCTGGCCGCCCTCCTGACCTCAGAGGCCGAGCGGGGCGCCACGTCCCAGGTCGTCAAGTACATCGGCGACTGCCACGACATGGACCTCGAGGTCCTGCCGCCGGACATCAACAAGAGCGAGTTCCGATTCAGGGTCGAGGGCGGCCGGATCCGGTTCGGCCTGGCGGCGGTCAAGAATGTCGGCCAGGGGGCGGTCGAGGAGATCCTGGCCATGCGGGCCAGGAACGGCCCCTTCGGGAACCCCTTCGACCTCTTCCGCGACCACGACGCGAAGATCCTCAACCGCAAGGCGGTGGAGAGCCTGATCAAGGCCGGGGCCTTCGATTCTCTGGGCTGGAAACGGTCCCAGTGCTACCACATGCTGGACCTGATGATCGAGTTCGGGCGGGAGGTCCAGAAGGCCAAGTCGGGCCGGCAGAACCTGCTGTTCGGCGACGGCGCAGTGCCCGAGCCGGTCGTGCCCCAGGAAGTTGCAGAAATGCACGAGTGGGACGAATCACACCTCCTGTCCTACGAAATGGACGCTCTCGGCTTCTACATCACCGGCCACCCGCTGACCCGGTTCAAGGACCGGCTGCCGAGGCTGGTGCCTCGCAGCCTGGCCGAACTCGACGATGACCGCGATTTCGACAAGGAGATCCGGGCCGCCGGCGTCGTTTCGACCCTCAAGCCGCTCAAGACCAAGAAGGACGAACGAATGGCCACCTTCGTTCTGGAAGACATGACCGGCAAGATCGAGGTCGTGGCCTTTCCGGAAGCCTTCAGCAAGTCCGGGGCCTACCTGCGGGAAGGCCAGCTCGTCTGGATCAAGGGCAAGTATCTGGGCGAGGGCGAAAGCCGCCGGATCAGCCTCACCCAGGCCCTGCCGCTGGCCGAGGCCTTCGAGAAGCAGGCCAAGCGCGTCGTCGTGCGCATCTTCCTGCCGGGGCTCGAGGAAGCGACCCTGGCCGAGCTCAAGACCCTGCTCGACGGGTACGCCGGCCGGTGCCCGGTGGTCTTCGAGCTGGCCCACCCGCACTCCTTCAAGCTCACGGCCCAGAGCGCGGAGGTCCAGCGCGTGACGCCGTCGGAGGTTTTGCTCGACAAGATCGCCGCCCTCCTCGGCGACGACGCCGTCTCGGTGGATTACTAGCGGAAGCGCGTCTCGCTCCGGCCGGAGGGGTGACCCGGCGCCAATCCCTGCAATGACGACATGACAATGTCGATGCGAGGAGGCCCGGCGGGGCCGACGAGGCAATCCCGTTTTAAATTGACAGCCAGGGGCGAATGGCGTAGATTAAAATGCATATTTTCACCGATTTTCGAGGATTATCGTGGCCTACAGGATCATCGCGGCGGACCCCAGCCCGTCTGTCCAGAAGATCCTGCAGATCGTTTTTCCCGAGCCTGAGTTCCGCCTGTTTCCCTTCGAGGACGGCCAGGAGCTGCTCGACGCCGCGGCCGGCCTCGAGCCGGACGCCGTCCTGCTGAGTCCGGGACTGTCCGGCCGCGACGGCTATGAGGTCGGGCGGCTCCTTCGGGCCAGGGACGAGTTCAAGCGGGTCCCGATCCTCTTCCTGCGGGGCACGTTCGAGGCCTTCGACCGGGAGCGGGCGGCCGCGGCCGGCAGCGACGAGATCTTCCAGAAGCCCTTCGACTCCGAAAGGCTGGCCGACTCCGTTCGCACCCTGATAGTCAGGAAAACAGGGCCCTCGACGGTTCCCGAGGAGCCGGGGCCCGAGACTCCGGCCGGCACGGCCGCTTTTCCGCCGTCGGTTCCGGAATCGCCTTCGGCCGCCGGCCAGCTCCCGGGCCCTGTCCCGCCGGGACTCCGGGACTGGGTCCGGAAGGAGCTCGTCGGGACCGAGCTCGAAATCGAAAAGCGGGTCCGGGCCCGGGTCCTCGCCGACCTCAAGGAATGGGTGGCGGCCAACGGCAAGGGTTTCAAAGGGACCCCGTAAGGGCCTTCAGGCCGATCTCCGACTCATGTGGTGATTCCATGAACGAAAAGAAACAGCTGGACAAAGCCTACGACCCCGAGCCCGTCGAGGACAAGTGGTCGAAGTACTGGCAGGACAACGGGATCTTCACGGCCGACGCCCGTTCCGCCAAGCCCAAATTCTCCATGGTCCTTCCGCCCCCCAACGTCACAGGCATCCTGCACATGGGCCACGCCCTGTGCTTCACGCTTCCCGATATCATCATCCGCTGGAAAAGGATGCAGGGCCACAACTGCCTCTGGCTGCCGGGCACCGACCATGCCTCGATCGCCGTCCACAACGTCATCGAGCAGAGCCTGGCGGAAAAGGGGCTGAGCCGGGAGAAGGTCGGGCGCGACGAGTTCCTGAGGATCGCCTGGGACTGGAAGGAAAGATACGGGGGGGTGATCACGACCCAGCTCCGGAAGCTCGGCTGCTCCCTGGACTGGTCCAGGGAACGGTTCACCATGGACGAAGGCTTCAGCCGGGCCGTCCGGCAGGTCTTCGTTTCCCTCCATGACGAGGGCCTGATCTACAGGGACTACTACCTCGTCAACCGCTGCCCCCGCTGCGGGACGGTGCTTTCGGACATCGAGATCGAGCACAAGGAGCTCCAGGGCAAGCTCTGGTACATCAGGTATCCGGTGGAGGGGTCGGACGAGTCGGTGGTCGTCGCGACCACCCGGCCCGAGACCATGCTCGGGGACACGGCCGTGGCCGTCCATCCGGACGACGAGCGCTACGCGCGTCTTCACGGCAAGCGCCTCCGGCTGCCGCTCCGGAGCCGGCTTATCCCGGTCATCACGGACGAGCGAGTGGAGCGGGAATTCGGCACGGGCGCCGTCAAGGTGACCCCCGCCCACGACCCGGTCGACTTCGAACTCGGCAAGATCCACGGACTGGACCAGGTCATCGTCATCGACGGTGCGGGCCGGATGACCGAGGCGGCCGGACCCGAATTCGCCGGCCTGGACCGCTTCGAATGCCGGGCCCGGGTCGTCGACGCCCTCCGGGAACAGGGGCTTCTGGTCAAAATCGAGGACCACGAACTCTCCGTCGGCCGCTGCTACCGGTGCCAGACGATCATCGAGCCGCACCTGTCCTGGCAGTGGTTCGTGCGCATCAAGCCGCTGGCCGACGAGGCCATCCAGGTCGTCGAGGACGGGACGATCCGCTTCGTGCCGCCCAACTGGACCAAGACCTACTTCGAGTGGATGTACAACATCCACGACTGGTGCATCTCCCGCCAGCTCTGGTGGGGCCACCGGATTCCGGCCTGGTACTGCCGGGACTGCAAGCACGTGATGGTGGCCATGGAAGACCCCACGTCGTGCGACAAGTGCGGCGGCCCGGTCGTCCAGGACGAGGACGTGCTCGACACCTGGTTCAGCTCGGCCCTCTGGCCGTTCGGCACGCTGGGCTGGCCCGACCGGACCGAGGACCTCGCGGCCTTCTACCCCACGGACCTGATGTCCACGGGCTTCGACATCATCTTCTTCTGGGTGGCCCGGATGATCATGATGGGCCTCAAGTTCATGGGCCGCATCCCCTTCCGCGAGGTCTTCATCAACGGTCTGGTGCGCGACCTCAAGCGCCGCAAGATGAGCAAGTCGGAGGGCAACATCATCGACCCGCTCGAGATGATCGGCAAGTACGGGACCGACGCCCTCCGCTTCACGCTGGCCGCCCTGGCCGTGCCCGGCATGGACATCGCCCTCTCCGAGGAGCGGATGGCCGGCTACCGGGCCTTCGCCAATAAGATCTGGAACGCCTCGCGCTTCGTCCTCATGAACCTTGACGACGCGCCCGCCGAAGTCGCGGACCGGGACCTGACGCTGGCCGACCGCTGGGTCCGCAGCCGGCTGGCCTCCGTGACCGGCCGGCTTACCCGGAGCCTCGAGGAGTACAAGTTCTACGAGGCGGCCGACGTGATCTATCATTTCGTATGGCACGAATTCTGCGACTGGTACCTCGAGTTCGCCAAGGTCGGCCTGCGCGATGGGCGCCCGGCCACCGCGGCCGTCCTGTCTGACGGCCTGGACCGGATCCTGAGGCTCCTCCACCCGTTCATGCCGTTCATTACGGAGGAGATCTGGCATCACCTTCCGGGAGCCGGGCCCTCGATCTCCGTCGCCCCGTTCCCCGGGGTCCGCGAAGAGTGGGCCGATCCGGAGGCCGAGAAGGCCGTCGGCCTCCTCCAGGAGATCATCGTCGAGGCCCGCAGGATCCGCACCGAAAACAAGCTCCCGCCCCGGGACAGGGTTGAGCTCTGGCTCAAGTCCCGGGACGCCGGGGAGGCCGAATCCGTGGCCCGCAACTCCGGCTACGTCGAGGCCCTGGCCGGGCTGTCGAAGCTTGCCGTCGTCAAGGAGTTCCCGACCGCCCGGAGGATCCTGAAAGGCGTCGCCGGGGGCTTCGAACTGGCTATACCGCTGCCCGAAACGGCCGACCTGGGCCAGGAGAGGGAGCGGCTGGAAAAGGAACTCGCCAAGATCCGGGCCGACATCGTCAAGCTCGAAGGCAGGCTCGCCAACCCGGATTTCCTGTCCCGGGCGCCGGCCGCGGTGGTCGAGGAAAACAGGTCTCGGCTGGAAGGTCTCCGGGACCGCGGCGAGAAACTCGGCCGGAACCTGGAGCGGCTGGAGGCGGAGGAGTGAACCGCTTCGGGCGGCCGGGTCCGGGACAATGAGCTTCGGAGCGGTCATCCACAGATTCTCCGCGGTGACCTCCACGAACGACACGGCCCGCGAGCTGGCCCGGGCCGGGGCGGAACACGGGACGGCCGTCACGGCCGACGAGCAGACCCGGGGGCGGGGCACGAAGGGACGGACCTGGCACTCGCCGGCCGGACTGGGCCTCTACGTTTCCTTCGTTCTCAGGCCGGGCGACGGGCCGGAAATCCGGGCCGCCTTGGGCCTCCTGCCTCTGGCCGCCGGAGTGGCCGCGGTCGAGGCGGTCCGGGCCTCCGCCGGGGTCGACGTGAAACTCAAGTGGCCGAACGACCTGGTCCGGGGAAGGCGCAAGGCGGGCGGCATCCTGACGGAGGCCGTTTTCCAGGGGGAGGCGCCCTCGTTCGCCGTCGTCGGCATCGGCATCAACGTCAACCAGACTGAAGAAGACTTTCCCCCGGAAATCGGGGCCCTGGCGACGTCGCTGCGTCTCATGACCGGGCGGGAACAGTCCCGCGAGGGATTGCTGGGCGAGCTATGCCGGGCCCTCGAGTCTTGGTATAATGCGCTCATCCGCGGCCCGCGGGAAGCCGTCGTCCGGGCCGCGGAGGGCCGGATGGCTTTTGCCCCCGGCCGGCGCGTCCGCCTGTCGACCGGGACCGCCGGGCTGGCGGGCGCCTACCTCGGGCTCGACCCGGAGGGACGACTCCGCGTCGACGGTCCCTGCGGCGCCGTGACCGTGGCCTTCGAAGAGGTCCGGGCCCTGGACTGGGATTGACAAGGAGAGAGGGGATGCTTCTGACGTTCGACGTCGGCAACACGACCATGGCCATCGGGCTTTTCGAGGGGGAGGCCCTCGTCAAAAGCTGGAAAATCAAGACAGACCGGGATGAAACCAGCGACGAGTACGGGGCCGTCCTGCTCAACCTCTTCCAGATGGCCGGCCATTCCCCCGGCCGGATAGAGTCGGCCATCATCTCGAGCGTCGTGCCGCCGTTGACGCCCGTCGTGCAGGAGGTGTGCCGGGGCCTGCTCGGGATCGAGGCCCTGGTCGTCGGTCCCGGGCTCAAGACGGGGATGCCCATCCTGTACGAGAATCCGCTCGAAGTCGGGGCGGACAGGATCGTGGCTTCGGTGGCCGCCTTCGCCAAGTACGGAGGGCCGTGCATCGTGGTGGACTTCGGCACGGCCACCACCTTCGACGCCGTTTCGGAAAAAGGGGAGTATCTCGGCGGCGCCATCGGCCCCGGAATCCAGATTTCGGCCGAAGCGCTCTATCTCAAGACGGCCCGGCTGCCCCGGATCGAAATCCGGAAGCCGAGAAAGGCCATCGGCCGGACGACCGTGGCCAGCATGCAGTCGGGACTGTACTTCGGCTACGTCGGACTCGTCACCAACACCATCGCCGAGATCCGGGCCGAACTCGGAGGGAAGGCCAGAGTGATCGCCACCGGCGGTTTCGGAGGCCAGATCGTCCCCGAGGTGGCCGCGATCGGGGCCTACGAGCCCGACCTCGTCCTTCAGGGGCTGAGGATCATTTTTGACAGGAACAGGGAAAACGGGTGAGGCCGGACGCCGTACGGCCGCGCCGCCGGGGCGGGGTTCGCGGTCAGGCCTGAGGATTCATGTGACGGACGACAAGAAAGCCGGTCCGGCGGGCCGGGCCGAAAAAGGCGAAGCCCAGAGCGGATACTACCAGGCCATCGCCAGGGAGTTCCTCCGCCGGCGGGGCGCGCCCTTCTTTCTTTCCCCGCGCGACCTCACCCAGATCGCGGCCTGGGAAGACCTGGGCGTCCCTCTCGAAACGGTCCTCGAAGGCATCGGCCGGACCTTCGACGGAATCCGGGACCGGTCCCGGGGCACGAAAGGCCTCGGCTTGTCTTCCTGCCGGAAACACGTGGACAGGGCGTTCGGGCAATACAGGGACAGAAAAGCCGGCGGCTGCGGGGCCGTCTCTCCGCGTTCGGATAAACGAGCCAGGGCCGGAAAGGAGATCGAGCGCTTCCTCGGCCGTCTGGGCCCCGGCGACGTAGAACTGGCCGCCCTCTACCGGGCCGCCCTCGACGCGCTCTCCATGGCCGGAGCCGGGGAGGAAACGCTGGAGAGGGTCGACGAGGCCGTGGACGGGATCCTCTTCGAGCGGGCGTCCCGCGAAGAAAGGGACCGGGCCCGCCGCGAGGCCGGCGGGGAACTCCCCGGCCGTCCCGCCGCGGATACGGAGGCCTTCGTCCGGACCCGGCTGGCCAAGTCCGCCAGGGACAGACTCAAGGCCCCCTACGCTTCCCTGTTCTATTACTGAGGCATTCCGATGCAGAAAGCCAGGATCCTGTCCCTTCTCAAAAGGCACCGCTCCGGCCTGAGCCTGGCCGCGATCGAGCTGGAGCTGGGCCTCAAGAGATCCGACCGGGCCAAGCTCCGGGCCGGGCTGAAAGACCTGGAAAAGAGCGGCCTCGTCCGCTTCGCCAAGGACCGGTTCCAGGCGGCCGCGTCTTCGGGCCTCGTTCGGGGGGTGTTCGCGACGGCCAGGCCCGGCTTTGGGTTCGTCTCCCGCACCGGAGCCGGGGAAGACGTTTTCGTCCCGGCCCGTTTCGCCGAAGGGGTCCTGCAGGGAGACGAGGTCGAGGTGCTGGTGAACGAGCAGGGCCGGATAGGCAAGCCCGAGGGCCGGGTCGTGCGCGTCCTCAAGAAGGGCCGGGGAACGGTCCTGGGCATCTACAAGGAAAGGGCCGGCTCCCCTTTCATCCAGGCCCTGGAGTCCCCATCCCCCGAAGACCTGCCGCTGCGCTCCCGGGGGCCCCTCAGGCCCCGCGAGGGCATGATCGTCGAGGCCGACCGGAAGACATTGACGGTGACGAAGATCTACGGACGCCCCGAGGAGCCCGGCGTGGACTCCCGGGTCGTCGTGCGCCGATACGGCCTGGCCTCAGAATTTCCGGACGAAGCCCAGGCCGAGGCGGAAGCCGTCCCCGGCCTGTTTCCGGAGGGGGAGGCGGCCGGCCGCCGCGACCTCAAGGACTGGACCACGGTCACGATCGACGGGGAGAAAGCCCGGGATTTCGATGACGCCGTTTCGATCAAGCCCCTGGACGGCGGGAGGTTTCTCCTCGGCGTCCACATCGCCGACGTCTCCCATTATGTCAGGCCGGGCACGGCCTTGGACAGGGCGGCCTACGAGCGGGGGACGAGCGTCTATTTTCCCGACCTGACCCTGCCCATGCTTCCCGAGAAGCTCTCCAACGATCTCTGCAGCCTCCGCCCCAAGGTGCCCCGGCTCACGGTATCCGTGTTCATGGAAATCGACGCGGCGGGCGGCGTCGCCGGCGCCGAATTCGCTCCCTCCATCATCCGAACCGCCGAACGCATGACCTACGCCTCGGTCTGGAGAGTCCTCGAGAACGACCGGGCCGCGTGCCGCCGCTACCGGTCGCTCGTTCCCTCCTTTCTTTTGATGCGAGACCTGGCCCGGTTGCTGCGGGCCCGGCGCCTCGAGGACGGAGGGCTTGACTTCGACCTGGTCGAACCCGAGCTCGTCTATGAGGAAGGCAAACTCAAGGCCGTGGCCGCGGCGGAGAGGAACGAGGCTCACCGCCTGATCGAGGAATTCATGGTGGCGGCCAATGTGGCCGTGGCCTCCTTTCTCGAGGAGAGGGGCATCCCGGCCATCTACAGGGTGCATCCGGCCCCGGAACCCGGCGACCTCGAAAAGCTGAGGGACCTCATGACTCACTTCGGCTATCATCTTCCCGGCCCCGGCAGGATCCGGTCCCGGGACCTGGCCCGGCTCCTGGACCAGGCCAGGGGCCGGCCCGAGGAAAAGTTCATCGGGATCCAGGTCCTGCGGGCCATGAAGCTGGCCGTCTATTCCCCCGAAAACGTCGGACATTACGGCTTGGCCAAGACGCACTACACCCACTTCACGTCCCCCATAAGGCGTTACCCCGACCTCGTCGTCCACCGCATTCTGAAGGCGGTTCTGGCCCGGCAGAAGCCGGGCCGCCTCCCTCTCGAGGAGATGGCCCTGCATTCGAGCGAGCGCGAACGGAACGCGGACGAGGCCGAGAAGGCGCTTCTCGAGTGGCGCATTTTCCGCCTCCTCAAGGAGCGCGTCGGAGACGAGTTCGCGGGCGTCGTCGTCGACGTCACCAAGGCCGGGCTCATCGTCGAGCTCGAGGAGTATTTCGTCGAGGGGCTGCTGCCTTTCCAGGCCCTGGGCGGCGATTTTTACAGGCGGACTGGTCCGGGAGCCGTAAGGGGGAGGCGCCGGGGGAAACGGTTCGATTCGGGCGACCGGATCCGGGTCATCCTGGTTTCATGCGACCCGGTCCTGCAGAGGATGAGTTTCATCCCGGCGCCGGACGACGAGGCCGCCTGATGGACAAACCCGCCCCTTTCGACGCCGTCCTCGATATTCCCATCCGCGAACTCGAAGCCGCCGGGCCGCTCGTCCTCGTTTTCCAGGGTCTGCGCTCCGAAGTGTCCGTGACCGGGTACGGTTTCCGGGGCCACGCCGATTCCCCCCTGGTCTTGGTCCGGCCGCGGCAGCCCCTCGGACTGAGATGGAAGGATGCCTTCGAGCTCGAAGCCGGGGACGGCCGGGTCATCGGGCGCGGCACCGTGTTGTATCCCCGGACTTCGGACCCCGCCGACACCAGCGCCGCGAGAAAGAAAGCCCTCCTCGAGCGCCTGTCGCTCGGCGAGCGGGAGATGCTTCTGACGTTGGCCGAGGAAAAGGGTCTCCAGGGTCTTCGGGAGGAGGACGCCGCGGCCTTCTGCCGCCTCGGCCGGTCCCGGCTCGAAGGCCTGGCCCGGGAACTCGAGGAGGAGGGCGCGGCCCGCATCCTGTCTTTTTCCCCCCTCTTCCTCGTCGCCCAAGGCAGCCTGGAATTCCTGCGGCTGAAAGTCACCGGCTACCTCCGGCGGTACCACAAGAAGCACCCCGGGCAGCGGGGGGCGCCGCTGGCCAGGATCGAAAACCGGTTCCCCGCGCCGCGGCAGGTCCTCCTGCTGGCCCTCAAGTCGCTGGTTAAGGAAGGGACCGCGGCCATCGAGGGACAGACGGTCCGGCTGGCCGATTTCCGGATTCCGCTGACGCCTCAGGACGAGGAGGTCCTGAAGAATCTCGAGGACATGTTCCTCAAGGGGGAATTCCAGACCGTGTCCCTGGAGGACATCCGGGAGAGGTTCCACCTGAGCCACATGAAGCTTCAGACCCTGCTGGCCGTGCTGACGGAGAGGGAAAAGATCGTCGAGGGCCGGGACGGGTTCCTCCTGCATTCCAAGTGGCTCGACGAGATCGTGGCGAAACTCCACGAATCCGGCAGGAAGGAATTGACCGTGGCCGAGTTCAAGGCCATGACCGGGCTCAGCCGGAAATATGCGATCCCGCTGCTCGAATTGCTGGACGAGATGGGCGTCACCCGCCGGCGCGGCTCCGTCCGGGACATCCTCTGAATTCAGGCGCCGCCGCCGGCCCGGACCCCGGAAGGGTTCACTGGTCTTCGGAGATCGGGGACGTATCGTCGGATTCGGGCTTCTTTTCTTCCTTGCCCTTCTTCTTGAGCGCGGTCTTGAGGAGGTCGCCGAAGACGCCGAACTTGGGCTCTTCCTTGGACACGGGCTTGAACTCCTCTTTCCGTTCTCGGGCCCGCATCTCTTCCGTTTCCTCCTCCCTCTCCTTGATGGCGGACAGGGCTTCGGCGACGGATTCTTCCTCTTCGATCTTCTCCTCGATGACCCGCCGCTCGCTCTTCTTCGGGCGCATGGCCTTCTCGCCTTCGCCCTTGGGCTTCTTGCGGAAGGCCTTCTCTTTCTTGGCGGGGGCTGCGGCCGGGGCCTTGGGCTTGGCCGGGGCGGGAGCTTCGGGGACGACCGGCCCGGCGGCGGGCGAGGCCGGCTGTTCGGCGCGGGCCTCGGCTGCCTCCGCCTCGTCCGGTTCCCCGGCCGCCGGGAACTCCCTGGAGGGCATCTTGGCCGCGGCTTCCTCCGGGAAGAAGCCGAGGGGGGCCGCCTCCTCTTTCGGAACGTAGGGCTCTTCGTAGTAGAACATGCCCTTCTTCTTGTCGGACTTGGAGAATTCGGTCGAGTTGAGCAGCGTGTATTCGACGTCTTCCTGAGTGGTCTGGCGGAGCATGTCGACCAGGTGGTAAGCCCTCAGGAAGTGGAGGGAGTGGGAGGTCGCGGCCAGCGTTTTATCCTTGAAGACGAGCGTCAGCAGGTCTTTGAGGTCGAGGTCGTTCCTCGTCTCGTAGAGCGTCAGGAGATGGGTCATCGTCTCCCGTTCGATGTAGATGATCTTGTTGGGCTCGGCGAAGGAATGGGCCTCTTCCCCTCCCTCGCTGAACTCGTCCTTGTCGAAGTCGTAGAGGGGCCTTGCCACGGTGATCTTTTTCTTGGACTTCTTGATCCAGAAATTGAAAGAGGCCGGCCCGGTTTTCTCCAGGGTCAGGCTCGTACCCTGGGGGACGTTGGCCTGCCTGTAGAAGTCGCCCAAGCCCAGGAAAAAGCTGGAGTTAGGGAAGTAGTAGACCGTGTAGGACTTGCCGTCCTCGGTATCCGTGAAGGTGTATTCCCGGGCGTGGGACAGCTCCCGGCCGAGGCTCCGGGGGACCTTCAGGCCCCCGGAGAGGATCTCGCGCCAGGTCAGGTAGACCTTGATCGGAAAGGCCTGGACGATGCTCATCTCCGGACGCTCGGTCTCCTCGAGTTCCGGCAGCCGGGTCATCGGGGCCGAGAGCGGAAGCCTGTCCGGAAGGGCGTTCAGGATCTTCTTGAGATGCCATTTCCCCCATCCGGCGGCGGACAGGAGGATGAACTCCTTCTTGTATTTTTTGTCGAGGAGGGCGTCCAGGCTGAGGCAAGTCAAGTCGAACATGTCGTTCGAGGCCTCGAGCCCGAAGAACCTGCGGACCAGGTCCTCCGTCGCGGCCGACACGCGAGTCTCTGCGAACCCGGCTTCGATTTCCTTGAGCCGGTCTTCGGGGATGTCGACCCGCTTGGCCGTCAGCTGATAGTGATCCCCCCAATTGAAGACCTTGGGGTCCTTGGCCAGGGCCGACTTGATATGCCGCTCGAGGGTCTTGAGGTCCCGCTCCGTCATGGGCAGTTCGGTCAGGCGGGGGTCCTCCTCGCTGGGCATGATCTGGCAGGTCTTGTTCCCGCCGCCGACGTTGGAGGGCAGAAGGACCTGGGTGTGCGTCTTTTTCATATAGTCGACGTACTTGCGGAAGACACCGCCACCCGGATAATCGACCTCGAGCATCTCGCTGTCGAAGTGCTTATAGTACGTCTTGGCGACGACCTGCAGGATCACCGCCCCCGTAAAGTGCTCGACCGACTTGCTTCCGACCGTCAGGGGCTCGTCGTAGTCCTTGTAGATGAAATCCCCCACCTCGTAGCGGCAGGCGGGGTCGTAGGTCTTGACGGCCTTGGCCCTCTGACCGGCCGTCTTGGCGAAGGCCAGTTTCTGGGTCAGGTCGTGCAGGGACAGGGGATGGGTCGTCGCGCCCATCTCCTTCTCGGCCAGGGCGATGTCATCGGGAGTGACGGTCGTGAGGGAGTGTGTTTCGCTGCTCATGGGTTATCTTTTTTTCTCCATCAGGAGCATGAGGATGACTTTCTGGACGTGGAGCCTGTTCTCGGCCTGGTCGTAGACCACGGAGTTCGGCGAATCGATGACTTCGTCCGTGACCTCCTCCCCGCGGTGAGCCGGCAGGCAGTGCATGAAGACGGCGTCGTCCTTGGCCAGCGACATGAGCCGCGCATTGACTTGGTAGGGGGCGAAGGTGCGGGCCCTGGCCTCCTTCTCGGCCTCCTGGCCCATGGACGCCCAGACATCGGTGTAGACGGCGTCGGCGCCGCGCACCCCGACTTCGGGGCTGTCGGTCAGGACGAGCTCGAAGCCGGTGTCCTTCCCGTCCTCGCGGGCCATGGCCACGATCTCGGGCTTTGGTTCGTAGCCGGCGGGGGTGACTGCGGCGAGGGTCATCCCGGCCCGGGCTGCGGCGAGCATCAGGCTGTGGCAGACATTGTTGCCGTCGCCGACGAAGGCCAGCTTGAGGCCGGCCAGGGCGCCCTTGTGCTCCTTCAGGGTGAAGACGTCGGCCATGGCCTGGCACGGGTGGAGGAGGTCGGTCAGGGCGTTGATCACCGGAATGCGCGTGCTCGCGGCCAGGTCCGTCGCGATCCTGTGGGCGAAGGTGCGGATCATGATGCCGTCCACCCAGCGCTCGAGGTTCTTGCCGATGTCGTAGGCGCTTTCGCGGCTGCCCATCTGGATATCCGAGGGAGACAGGTAGATCGCTTCGCCGCCGAGCTGGAGCATGCCCGCCTCGAAAGTCATGCGCGTCCTGAGGGACGGTTTCTGGAAGATCATGGCCAGGATCTTTCCCTCGAGCACGGCGCGGTACTTGCGGGGGGCCTTTTTGATGGCGGCCGACAGGTCGAGGAGCCGGCTGAATTCGTAAGGGCTCAGGTCGTGAACCGAAAGAAAGTCCTTCTCCATCTTCTTCCTCCTATGGCGCTGCGACGATCCGCGTTCCTGAGCGGCCGAAAAGGGCGGCCTTGAGGTGGCTCTCCTTGGTGATGAGCACCTCGCGCCCTCCGGCCTCGATGTACTGGACGGCGGCCCGGATCTTTGGGCCCATGGAGCCGGCCGGGAACTGGCCGTCGGCCAGGTGCCTGCGGGCCTCCTCGACGGTCAGGACCGGCGCCTCCGTCTGGTCGGGCTTTCCGAAATTGAGGTACACCCGCTCGACGGCCGTCAGGATGACGAACAGGTCGGCCTTGACTTCCCGGGCCAGCAGGCTGGCCGCGTAGTCCTTGTCGATGACCGCCTCGACCCCCACGAACAGGCCGCGCCCGTTGATGATGACGGGGATTCCGCCGCCGCCGGCGGCGATCACGATCCGGCCGGCGCCGACGAGGTCCCGGATGATCCGCTTGGGCACGATGTCGATGGGCCGGGGCGAAGGGACGACCTTCCGGTAGCCCCGGCCGGAGTCCTCGACCATCGTCCACTTCTTCTCCCGGCTCAGCATCTGGGCCCGGTACTTGGGGTAGAAGGGGCCGACGGGCTTGGTCGGGTTCTGGAAGGCCGGGTCGTCCTTGTCGACGACGACCTGGGTGACGAGGGAGGCCACTTCCTTGTCGAGCGACCGGCGCCGGAGTTCGTTGGTAATGGCGCTCTCGAGCATGAAGCCCATGCTGCCTTCGGTCATGGCGTCGCACACGTCGACGGTGTACGGGGGGATCTTGTTGACCGTCTCCTCCATCTGGATGAGGAGGTTCCCGACCTGGGGGCCGTTGCCGTGGACGATGATCAGCTCATAGCCCTTGCGGACGATGTGGACCATGAGCTCGGCCGCCTTCCGGGCGTTCCGGAGCTGCTCCTCCTGGAGGCCGCGCTGGGTCTCCGGGAGCAGGGCGTTGCCGCCGAAGGCGACGAGGGCGATTTTCGATTTCATCCGGCCCTCAGAACTTCTTGAGGACATCCTTGAGCGTCGGCTTGCCGATCTCCTGGAGCTCATATCCGACGCGGAGGATGGGCTTGCTGACCGTGATGACCCGGGTGATGTCGATGGGGGTCGCGCTGACGACCAGGTCGCAATCGACCTTTTCGATCGTCCGGGCCAGCTCACGGGTCTGCTTGTCGCCGTAGCCCATGGCGGGCAGGACCCGGTCGAGATGATTGTACTTCTCGAAGGTCTTCCTGATGCTGCCGACCGCGAAGGGCCGGGGGTCGATGATCTCGGCCGCCTTGTACTTCTGGGCGGCCACGATCCCGGCGCCGTAGCGCATGCCGCCGTGGGTCAGCGTCGGCCCGTCCTCGATGACCAGGACGCGCTTGCCCGTGATGCGGGCGCCGTTCTTGACGATGATCGGCGAGGCGGCCCGGATGACGATCGCCTTGGGATTGAGGGCCCTGATGTCGTCCATGACGGTGGCGATGCCCTCCTTGGGGGCGGTGTCCATCTTGTTGACCACGATGACCTTGGCCCGGCGGAAATTGGTCTCTCCGGGATGGTAGCGCAGCTCGTGTCCCGCCCGGTGCGGGTCGGCCACGACGATCTCGAGGTCGGACTGGTAGAAGGAGAAGTCGTTATTGCCGCCGTCCCACAGGATGACGTCGGCTTCCTTTTCGGCCCGGCGGAGGATGGCGCCGTAATCGACCCCGGCGTAGACGATGATGCCCCTGTCGATGTGGGGTTCGTACTCCTCGCGCTCCTCGATGGTGCACTCGTGCTTGTCGAGGTCGGCGTAGGTCGCGAACCGCTGGACCTTCTGTTTCATGAGATCGCCGTAGGGCATGGGGTGGCGGATGACCGCGACGCGCCGGCCCTTCTCCTTGAGAATCGTGGCGACCTTGCGGCTCGTCTGGCTCTTGCCCGAACCGGTCCGGACCGCGCAGACCGAAACGACCGGCCGGCGGCTCTTGATCATCGTGTCGCAGGGGCCGAGGAGGACGAAATTGGCCCCGGCGGCCATGACCTGCGATGCCTTGTGCATGACATATTCATGGGAGACGTCGCTGTAGGCGAAATGGACGTCGTCGATCTTGTGCTCGGCGATGAGCTTGTCCAGGTCCTTCTCGGCGTAGATGGGGATGCCCTTGGGATAGGACTTGCCCGCCAGCCCGGCCGGGTACTTCCGGCCCTCGATGTCGGGGATTTGGGTGGCCGTGAAAGCGACCACCCGGTAGTCCGGGTTGTTGCGGAAGTAAGTGTTGAAGTTGTGAAAGTCGCGGCCGGCGGCTCCCATGATGATGACCTTTTTCATAATACCGCGATCTCCTTTCTGCAAATAGAAAAACCTCTCCTCTCTAATTGGCTCAAGATTCAATTGTAGAGAAAGAGGGATTAAGTATATTACAATAAAGGCCTTAATGCAAACGGCCATGAAGACGAGGCTGCCGCCCCGGTTGGCGCTCGCCGTCCTTTCGCCCAGGGGCCCCTCGACAGCCTCCCCTTCCGCCGAGTCCGCCAGCCCGTCCTCCTCAGCCCAGGCCCCCGCCTCCCCGTTGCGACAATGCAAAGCAGATCGCCGGGGGCCGGGCCCTCGCGACGACCTCGGCGGCTATTTCGGCTTGCCCGGGCCCGGTCGGGTCCTGCCGCAGGGGCTTTTTTTTGCTTTGCCGGGCCTGGGCGCCGGCGGAGATGGCCGGCGGACCTGCTTCCAGCCGGGCATCTGGCGGTGGTTGACGGGGTGCGGCAGGGCGGCGCTCCTAGGCCAGCGGAACGATGTCCGCGGTCCTCTTGTCGGGGTCGAAAAGGGCGACCGTGCTGGCACCTGTCAGCCAGCCGCCGGTCTCGCCCGGGTTGATCAGCATGGCGCCGTCCTTCCCCCGGACGGCGGGCCGGTGGGTATGTCCAAAAACGAGGACATCGCAGGGGGTGGAGGCGAGGAGCCGCTCCACGGGGGCGTCCAGGTGGGTGACCAGGAAGCGCAGCCCGGCGTGAGAAAAGGCGAACGGCGCCTCGCGGATCTCGCCCCACCCCTCGAACGCCTTGACGAGGCCGGGCTTCTCACCGTCGCAGTTGCCGAAAACCGCCCTGACGAGGCAGCCCACCGCCCGGAACTGCAGGGCCGTGAGGGGGGCGACGATATCCCCGGCATGGATGACGAGGTCGCAGCCCGCGTCCCTGAATAGCGCCATGGCCAGCCGGACCTTCGTCAGGTTGTCATGGGAATCCGACATGATTCCGACCAAATGTCGATACCTGCCTTCCTTTGTCTCAATTATATCCGAAAGCCTCCGTCCCGCGCCAGGGGATGCCCGTTGCCTGGACACGAGAGGCACCCGGTTGGGTTTCGCGTCGCCTGGCCGGGCGCAAGAAGGCCGGCAGTTAGTAGAACGACCCGGACGATACATCTCCGAGCGCGACCTGCACCTCGCCCCCGGCGTTCCAAAGCACAGGGACCCCCGCTTGTATTGACAGGCCGGACCGATTTCCTTAAGATAGAGGGGCTTAAAAAAGCGGTGGTCAGGCGCGTAGCTCAGTGGGAGAGCGCTTCCTTGACGCGGAAGAGGCCGTGGGTTCAATTCCCTCCGCGCCTACCAGATCGATTCACGCGGTCAGAATTCAAGATGCCCCTGGAAAGGGGCCGGTGAACCACCGCGGTTATTGAAAATGAGCGAGAAGATCAGGATCAAAGTCGGAGACTCTTTCTACCCGCTGGAGAAGGGGAGCTGTGCGGCCGACCTGTTGCCCCAAATCGGCAGGCTCGGAAGCCCCGTCGCCGCCTATGTCGACGGAGTGCTCTGCGACCTGAGGGCTCCGCTGGCCAAGGATTCCACGGTCGACCTCTTCGGTCCCGAACACCCCGACTCCCTGGATATCCTGCGGCACAGCGCTTCCCATCTGCTGGCCCACGCCGTGCTCGACCTCTATCCCGGGACGAAAACCGGAGTCGGACCGGCCGTCGAGAACGGGTTCTATTACGATTTCCTCCGGGAGACCCCTTTCATTCCCGAGGACCTGGAGGCGATCGAGAAGCGGATGAAGGAGATCGCCCGGGAAAACGTGCCCATCGAGCGGCTCGTCCTGGCGAAAGACGAGGCGATCAAGCTGTTCGAGGACAGGGGGCAGACCCTCAAGGTCGAGCTCATCCGGGAGAAGGGCGGCGCCGAGGTCACCTGTTTCAAGCAGGGCGATTTCGTCGATTTCTGCCTCGGGCCCCACGTCTCCTCGACCGGGGTCCTGGGGAACGTCAAGCTGCTGTCGGTCTCGGGCGCCTATTGGAAGGGTGACGAAAAAGGAGTCCAGCTCCAGCGCATCTACGGGACCGTGTTCTTCAAGCCCAAGGAGCTCGAGGATTACCTGGCCTTTCTGGAAGAGGCCAAGAGCCGCGACCACCGCAAGCTCGGCGCGGAGCTCGACTTGTTCAGCTTTTCCGAGGAGCTCGGCGCGGGCCTGACCCTGTGGCATCCCAAGGGGGCCCGGGTCAGGGCCGTGATCGAGCAGCACTGGCGCGAGAGGCACTGGGCCGGGGGCTACGACATCCTGTTCACCCCTCACATCGGGCGCGAGACCCTCTGGCAGACCTCGGGCCATCTCGGCTTCTACAAGGAGAGCATGTACTCGCCGATGCGGGTCGACGAGCAGAACTATTACATCAAGCCGATGAACTGCCCGTTCCACATCCTGATCTACAAGTCCAGGGCGAGGTCCTACCGGGACCTGCCCCTCCGCTGGGCCGAGCTCGGCACCGTCTACCGCTACGAGCGGAGCGGGGTCCTCCACGGCCTTCTCCGCGTCCGCGGCTTCACCCAGGATGACGCCCATATCATCTGCACGCCGGGCCAGATCGAGTCGGAGATCCTGCGGGTGCTGGATTTCTCGGTCAGCATCCTGGCCGATTTCGGGTTCACCGACTACCAGATCGACTTGTCTGTCCGCGACCCGGGCAACCTCGCCAAGTACGCCGGCAGCGACGCCATGTGGCGGGAGGCGGAAGCCTCGCTGGTCGAGGCGCTCGAGGCCCGGGACCTGCCTTACAAGCGGATGGAGGGCGAGGCCATTTTCTACGGTCCCAAGATCGACATCAAGATCAAGGACGCCATCGGCCGCTTCTGGCAGTGCACGACCATCCAGTTCGATTTCAACGAGTCTGAAAAGTTCGACATGACCTACATCGCCGAGGACGGCCAGGCCCACCGCCCGTATATGGTGCACCGGGCCCTGCTCGGGTCCCTGGAGCGTTTCTTCGGCATCCTCGTCGAGCACTACAAGGCGAGTTTTCCGGTCTGGCTGGCCCCCGTGCAGGTGGTCATCCTGCCCATCGCCGACCGGCACTCCGGCTACGCGCACGAGCTGGACGCCCGGTTCAAGACGGCCGGCCTGAGGTCGGCCGTGGACGCGAGCCGCGAAAAGGTCGGCAAGAAGATCCGGGAGGCCGAGGTCCAGAAGATCCCTCTCCTGCTCGTCGTCGGGGACAAGGAGACCGAGCGAGGGACCGCCTCCCTGCGGGTGCACGGCCAGGGGGACAAGGGCGAAATCGGCGTCGCGGAATTTCTTGAAAAAGTGACCCAATTCGATAAGAATAAAAGTCTGACCGTGAGTTTCTAGAGGAGGACAAACATTTTCAAGAGGCGTTTATACTATCCTGTCGTCAACAAAGTCAAAGCCCATCGGGTCAACGAAATGATACAGGCGAAGGAGATCCGGGTCATCGACGACGAGAAGAGCCAGCTCGGTGTCATGTCCACCCAGCAGGCCGTCGCGCTGGCCCGGGAGCGCGGCCTGGACCTCGTGGAGATCGCTCCGCAGGCCCAGCCGCCGGTGTGCAGGATCATGGACTACGGAAAGTTCCTCTACGAAGAGCACAAGAAGGAACACGAGGCCAAGAAGCACCAGAAGCAGATCCAGATCAAGGAGATCAAGTTCCGTCCCAAGATCAGCAGCCACGACTACGATTTCAAGCTGAAGCACATTCGCCGGTTCATCGAGGAAGGCAACAAGGTCAAGGTCACGATCATGCTCCGCGGCCGCGAAAAGCAGAAGCCGGAGCTCGGCCAGCAGGTCCTGGACCGGATTCTCGGCGACTTGACGGACTTGGCGGCGCAGGATGGCTCGACGCGGAAACAGGATTGGGCCGTTTCCGCCCTCTTGGTCCCCGTGAAGTTAGGAGGAAAGGATGCCAAAGGCAAAAACACACAAGGGAGCCCAAAAGAGGTTCAAGGTCACCGCCAAGAAAAAGCTCCTGCACAGTAAAGCGAACAAGAGCCATATTCTGACCAAGAAGGCCTCCAAGCGCAAAAGGCAGCTCGGGAAGGCGGCCGTGACCAGTCACGCCGACCGGAAGGCCGTCAAGGCGATGCTCCCGTACGATTTCTGAGACTCCCCGCCCGCGGATAGAAGGAGAGACACACCATGCCACGCGTGAAACGCAGCACGAAGAGAAGGGACCGGCGGGCCAAAACCCTCAAGCTCGCCAAGGGATACTGGGGCGCGAAGAGTCGGAACTACCGCACGGCCAAGGAAGCCGTCGAGAAGTCCCTGCTCTACGCCTACCGGGACCGGCGGACCAAGAAACGGACCTTCCGCAGCCTTTGGATCGTCCGGATCAACGCGGCCGCCGAGGCCAACGGCATTTCGTACAGCCGCCTGATCAAGGGCCTGAAGGCCCTGAACATCGCCCTGGACAGGAAGATCCTGGCCGACTTGGCCGTGAACGCCCCGCAGACGTTCGCCCACCTGGCCGGAAAAGCGAAAGAGGCCTCGGCCTAGCCCGGAGATGTCGGTCCTCAAGGGCAGGATCGAGAGCCTGAGGGCGGCTTTCGAGGCCGCGGCGGCGCGCGTCCGCGACCGGAAATCCCTGGACGACCTCCGCAACGAGTTCCTCAGCCGAAAACGGGGGCACCTCACGCAGCTCTTCGAGGAGCTCAAGAGCGTCCCCGCCGGGGACAAGCGCGAGGCCGGCCGGGAGGTCAACGCCTTCAAGGCCCACATCCAGGAGGAGCTCCGGGCCCTCGAGGCCGGGACCGGCGGCGGCGAGCGCGGCATGCCCCGCGAAGATCCCACGCTTCCCGGCCGGAGACAGTCCGTAGGCGCGCCCCACCCGCTCCTCCTGTTCCAGGAGGAGATCGAGAGGATCTTCCTGGCCATGGGCTTCGCCGTCGAGGAAGGCCCCGAAATCGAGACCGATTACTACAACTTCGAGGCCCTGAACTTCCCTCCCCACCACCCCGCCCGCGACAGCTGGGACACCCTCTACATCGAAGGCAAGGAGAACCTGCTCCTCAGGACGCACACTTCGCCCGTCCAGATCCGGGTCATGGAGAAGCGGAAGCCGCCCATCCGGATCATCATCCCCGGGCGGGTCTTTCGCCGCGAGACCCCGGACCCCACGCACCTGCCGATGTTCTACCAGGTGGAAGGGCTGGTCGTGGACGAGGGGATCACGTTCGCCCACCTCAAGGGCACCCTCGAGTTCTTCATCCGCGCCCTTTTCGGCGAGAAGCTCAAGGTCCGCTTCCGGCCGAGCTTCTTCCCCTTCACCGAGCCCTCGGCCGAGGTCGACATCGAGTGCATCGTCTGCGAGGGGAAGGACAAGTCCTGCCGGGTCTGCGGCGGGACGGGTTGGAAGGAAATCCTGGGCTCCGGAATGGTCAACCCCCAGGTCTTCAAGAACGTCAACATCGACCCGGAGAAGTACTCCGGATGGGCTTTCGGCCTGGGCATCGACCGGACCGCGATGTTCGCCTTCGGGATCCCCGAGATGCGCTATTTCTACGAAAACGACCTGAGGTTCCTCAGGCAGTTCCGGGTCAAATGAAGATCAGTCTGGAATGGCTTCAGGACTACGTGAAGACGGGCCTCCCCCTCCGCGAACTGCTCGACCGCCTGACCATGATCGGCCTGGTGGCGGAATCGGTCGAGGAGAGAGACGGCGACGCCGTCCTCGACATCGAAACCTACGCCAACCGGCCCGACACCCTCGGCCATCTCGGAGTCGCCCGCGAGATCGCGGCCATGCTCGACCGGCCTCTCGAGGACGGGGACTGGCCGCTGCCGGAGCTGCCCCAAAAGACGGCCGACCTCACCGACGTCCAGATCCAGGACGAGGCCCTCTGCCCGCGCTACTGCGCCATGATCGTCAGGGACGTCGCGGTCGGCCCGTCGCCGGAGTGGCTCCGGAAAAGGCTCGAGGCCATCGGCCTGCGCCCGATCAACAACCTGGTCGACGTCACGAACTATGTCCTCTTCGCCACCGGGCAGCCCATCCATGCCTTCGATTTCGCCAAGCTGGCCGGCTCGAGGATCGTCGTCCGCCGGGCCCGTCGCGGCGAGAGGCTGCTCGATCTCGAGGGGCGCAGGCTCGAACTGCAGCCCGACATGCTGGTCATCGCCGACGAGGCCAGGCCCGTGGCCCTGGCCGGCGTCATCGGCGGCCAGGAATCCGCGGTTTCCGAAGGGACCCGGGACGTCCTCATCGAGAGCGCCAATTTCGACCCCGTGTCGATCCGCCTGACGTCGAGGCAGCTGGGCCTGTCGACCGACGCCTCCTACCGCTTCGAGCGCGGCGCCGACGTCGGCTTCCCCCCGCAGGCGGCCGTCATGGCGGCCTCCCTCATGATCCGGACGGGCGGCCGGGCCGCCCGGGGCGTCCTGGACGTCTATCCGCGGCCGCGCAAGCCGAAATTCCTGGTCCTCCGCCGCCGCCGGATCGGAGAACTCCTGGGCGTGGATGTCCCCCCCGAACTCGTCGAGCGGGTCCTGGCCCGTCTCGGCTTCGGGGTCGAACCCTCGCCCAATGACGGCTGGCGGGTCGAGGTTCCGAGTTTCCGCGTCGATATCGACCGGGAGGCCGACCTCGTCGAAGAAGTGGCCCGTTTTTACGGCTATGACAGGATTCCGTCTCAGGTCACTCCCGCCCGCTCGTTCCAGCCCCCCGCCGACCGGCGCCGGGACAGGATCCAGCGGCTGCGCCAATCGATTCTTCAGGAGGGCTTCGACGAGGTGATCAACTGGAGCTTCGCCGACCCCGAGAAAGAGGCGGCCGTGGCCGCCGGGCGCGCCCCGGTCGTCCTCGTGAACCCCATCTCCGTCAAGGCCTCGGTGTTGCGCACCACGCTCCTGCCCGGGCTTCTCGAAAACGCCGCCTGGAACATGAACCGCGGCGCCGAAGGGGTCCACATCTTCGAGGCCGGCAACGTCTATTTCCGCGGCGGCGAGAAGTGCGAGGAACGGCTCGCCCTGGGCCTCCTGACGACTGGCGTTCTCTCCGGAGCCGGCTGGCGGACAAAACCGGCCGCGACCGATATTTTCGTCCTCAAGGGCGCCCTCGAGGCGCTCCTGGCCGGCCTCAGGTACGAGCCGTTGGCCTTCGAGGATCTGGCCGACCCGTCCTTCGAGCCGGGCCGGATTCTGGCCGTCGTGTACAAAGGACAGGCGGTTGGGCGGTTCGGCCTCCTGCGGCGGGCCGTCTCGGGCGCCTTCGACCTCAACCAGGACGTGTTCGCCGCCGAACTCGACCTGGCTCAGCTTTTCGCCATGCAGCCCAGGCCCTTCCGGTATTCCCCCGTGCCGAAATTCCCCGCGGTCAGCCGCGACCTTTCGTTCCTGGTGGACGCTTCGGTCGCCTACCAGGAGGTCAAGACGGCGCTGGACAAGCTGGCCCCGGCCATTCTCGAATCCTACGAGCTGACCGACCGGTTCACCGGGCCGCCCGTCGCGCCCGGCCGGGTCAGCCTGTCGTTCCGGTTTCGGTACCGCCACCCCAAGCGGACCCTGATGTCCGGGGAAGTGGACCAGGTCGAGCAGGGCGTCATCGCGCATCTGAAGTCCGCGCTGAACATCCAACTGAGGGAGGGAAAAATTGACATCTGAACTGGAGCGAATTAAAATACTGGAAGGAAAGATCGCGCAGGTCGTTGACTACGTCCATAAGCTCTCCGGCGAGAACGAAAAGCTGAAGCAGCAGATCAAGGAGCTCAAGACCGAGCGGAAGGACTTCGAGGACCAGGCCCGCAGAATCACCAAGCTGGACGAGGAAGTGAAGAAATACGAAGGCGAGCGGGAAGCCGTCAAGGTCAAGATCGAAGCCATCATCGGCCAGATCGACCAGCTGGGGCTATGATCGAGAAAATCCTGGAAATCGAGATCTTCGGACAGCGCTACAAGATCCGCGTCAAAGGAGAAGAGGATGAAAAGTACATCGGCCATTTGACTTCGCACGTTGATCAGAAGATGAACGAAGTCGCCGTGAAGTCCAAGTCCGCGGATACGACCAAGATCGCCGTGCTGGCGGCCCTGAACATCGCGGACGAGCTGTTCCTGGCCCAGAAGAAGCTTGATCAACTCAACGAAGTCATCGGCCATATGGAGACCGAGATCGATAGCGTGGAGGCCCATCTTTTCGAAGATGACGATACATACACGAACCTGGACAAAGTCCCTTCCTGAGCCGGACGTCAGACGGGAGAGCCTGCCGCTCCTCCCGGGTCCGGGGCCGGACGGGAAAACGGGGACAGGCCGTGCGGCGCCGCGCCCCGCAGCGGCCGCGGCCGGGTCCCCGAGCACGCGCTCCTGACGACCTCCGTTCTGCGACCTCGTCTCCTCTGACATCTTAAGAGGAGGTGTGTCACGTGAACCCGATCATCTATGCAGGCCTGGCCGTCATCGTCATCCTCCTGGCGGCCGTGCTGGCCGTTTTCATCAGGCGCCAGAAGGGCGCCCGGCAGATTCTCAACGCTCAGACCGAAGCCCAGGACATCGTGTCCCGGGCCAAGGAGGACGCCGAAAAGATCAAGCGGGAAGCCGCCATCGAGGCCCGGGAGAAGGACCTCGGCCGCCAGACGGAGTTCGAGAGCCGGAACCGCGAAAAGCAGCGGAAGATCAACGAAATCGAGCGCCGCCTCGTCAACAAGGAAGAGAACCTGGAGCGCCGGTTTCAGGCCCTGGAGCGCAAGGAGCGGGACTTCTCGCAGAAAGAGCACCGTCTCTTCCAGAAGGAAAAGGACATCGAGGGCCTGGAGGAGAAGGCCAACCAGACCGTGCAGAAGGCGATGGAGGAGCTGGAGCGCGTGTCCGGCCTGACCCAGGAAGACGCCAGGGCGATGTTGATCAAGAAGATCGAGGACGAAGCCAAGCTGGAGGCCATCCACACCGTCCGCAAGATCGAAGAGGAAACCAGGGAAAAGGCCAACGGGCTGGCCCGCGAGATCATCTCCAACGCCATCCAGCGGTCGGCGGCCGAGCACGTCGTCGAGACCACCGTCTCGGTCGTCGACCTGCCCTCCGACGACATGAAAGGGCGGATCATCGGCCGCGAGGGCCGCAACATCCGGGCCCTCGAAATGGCCACCGGCGTCGATATCATCGTCGATGACACGCCCGAGGCCGTGATCCTCTCGAGCTTCGACCCGGTCCGCCGCGAGCTGGCCCGGCTTTCGATCCAGAAGCTCGTCACCGACGGCCGGATCCACCCGGCCCGGATCGAGGACATCGTCGAATCCGTCAAGAACGACCTCGAGCAGAAGATCAAGCAGGAGGGCGAGTCGGCCGTCGTCGAGCTCAAAGTGCGGGACATCCACCCCGAGCTGATCAAGCTCCTCGGCAAGCTGAAGTACCGGACGAGCTACGGGCAGAACGTCCTGCAGCATTCCAAGGAGGTCGCCATGCTGGCGGCCATGATGGCCCGCGAGATCGGGCTCGACACCAACGTCGCCCTGCGGGCCGGACTCCTCCACGACATCGGCAAGGCCGTGGACAAGGACGTGGAGGGGACGCACACCGAGCTCAGCGTCGAGCTGACGAAGAAATACGGCGAGTCGGAGAAGGTCGTCCAGGCCATCGCCTCCCACCACAGGGACGTGGATTTTCCGTCCATCGAGGCCGTCCTGGTGCAGGCCGCGGACACGCTGTCGGCGGCCAGGCCCGGGGCGCGGCGGGAGCTGCTGGAGACCTACATCCAGAGGCTGGAGAAGCTCGAGGAGATCGCCGTGTCCTTCGAGGGCGTGTCCAAAGCCTTCGCCCTGCAAGCGGGCCGCGAGATCCGGATCATCGTCGAGAGCCAGAAGATCTCCGACGACCGGGCCGCCCTGATCGCCAAGGAGATCGCGACCCGGATCAAGAACGAACTCGACTACCCCGGGCAGATCAAGGTCACGGTCATCCGGGAAATGAGAGCCGTGGAATATGCCCGCTAGTTTCGGCGTCCTGTTCCTGGGCGACATCATCGGGCGCCAGGGCCGCCGGGCCATGGACAAGTTCCTGCCCGGGCTCATCAAGAAGTACGCCCCGTCCATGATCGTCGCCAACGGCGAGAACGCCGCCGGGGGCAGCGGGATCACCGAGGACATCGGCAACGAGCTGTTCCTCCGGGTCGACGTCCTGACGTCGGGAAACCACATCTGGGACAAGAAGGAGGCCCTCCCCTACCTCGACCGCGAGCCCCGGCTGCTGCGGCCGGCCAACTACCCGCCTGGAAACCCCGGGCGCTCCTCCTATGTCTTCCAACACGGCGACGGGGTCAAGGCGGCCGTCCTGAACCTCCAAGGCCGGGTCTTCATGGAGCCCCTGGACTGCCCCTTCAGGCGGGCCGACGAGGAACTCGCCGTTCTTCTCTCCCAGACGCCGATCGTCATCATCGACTTTCACGCCGAGGCCACCTCGGAGAAGCAGGCGCTCGGCTGGTACCTGGACGGTCGGGTTTCGGCTGTCATCGGCACCCACACCCACGTGCCGACGGCCGACGAGAAGATCCTGCCCAAGGGGACGGGCTACATCACCGACGCCGGCATGGCCGGCGGCCGTGACGCGGTGATCGGCATCTCGCGGACCCAGGCCATCGCCCGGTTCCTGACCTCCCGGCCCCAGCGTTTCGAGCCGTCCAAGGAAGGGCTGTTCCTGTCCTGCGTCTTCGTCGAGATCGATCCCCTGACGGGGCACGCCCTGTCCATCCGGCGGGACGTCCTGGTGGAGGACGGCGGCGATGAATGAGGGCCTGGTCCAGCGCGACGTCGTCTACTCCGTCTCCCAGGTCACGGAAATCGTCAAGACGGCTCTCGAGGTCGCCTTTCCGCTGGTCTGGGTCGAGGGCGAGGTCTCGAATTTCAAGAGGCACACCTCCGGCCACATCTATTTCACGCTGAAGGACGACCGCAGCTCTCTCAAGGCCGTCCTCTGGCGCAGCGACGCCCGGCGGCTCCTCTTCGACATGAAGGACGGGCTCCAGGTCGTCTGCCGGGGCCGGATCAGCGTCTACGACGTGCGCGGCGAGTACCAGCTCTATGCGGACCTGGTCGAGCCCAAGGGCAAGGGGGCCCTCCAGCTGGCCTTCGAACAGCTCAAGGAAAAACTCAAGGCCGAGGGACTCTTCGAGCCGCAGCGGAAAAAGAAGCTGCCCCTGCGTCCCCGGAAGATCGGCATCGTGACCTCCCCCACCGGCGCGGCCATCCGGGACATCCTCAGGGTCCTCGAGCGGCGCTACGCCAAGCTTCACGTCGTCATCTACCCGGCCCGGGTCCAGGGGGAAGGCGCGGCCCGGGAAATCGCGGCCGGGCTCGACGCCCTCGGCGCGCTGGCCGACATCGACGTGATCATCGTCGGGCGGGGGGGCGGTTCCATCGAGGACCTGTGGGCCTTCAACGAGGAGGCCGTGGCCCGGGCCATCTTCCGGTCCCCCAAGCCGGTCATCTCGGCCGTGGGCCACGAGATCGACCTGACCATCTCGGACCTGGTGGCCGACGTCCGGGCCCCGACTCCCTCGGCGGCCGCCGAAATGGTGATCGAGAAAGAGGAGGCCTTCGAGGAGCGGATCGAGTCGTTGATGCGCAGGCTGGGCGAGCTCACGAAATACGCCCTCCAGGACCGGAAGTCCGAAGTGGCCGAACTGGCCGGGCACAGGATCTTCCAGAACTTCCGCATCCGGCTCCTCAACTTCGGCCAGAAGGTCGACGACCTGGACGCCCGGGCCCGGAACATCGTGCGGACCGAACGCCGGGAGGTGACCCTGATGAAGGGCCGGGCCGCGCTCGCGGCCGAGAAGCTGTCCAACCTCATCCGGCACTCCCAGGCCGATCATGAAGCCGCCTGGGACAGACTGTCGACCGCCCTTCACGCCCTGAGCCCCTTGAACATCCTGAAGAAAGGTTATACGCTGTGCTGGAAGGAAGGCGGGTTGAGCCTGGCCCGCAGGATCGAAGACATCGCGGCCGACGAAACCGTGACCGTGTCTTTTTATAAAGGCGAATTCCAGGCCAGGGTCGAGCGGGTGGATAGGAAGCGCCTGCTGGAATCCCGTTTCCTGAAGGAGGAGCGATGACCAACATGACCTTCGAGAAGGCCCTGGCCGACCTCGAGGAGATCGTCGCGAAGCTCGAGAAGGGTGGGATTTCGCTCAACGAATCCCTGGCCCTCTTCGAAAAGGGCGTCAAGCTGGCCCGCTTCCTCCGAGAGGAACTGGACAAGGCCGAGCGCAAGATCGAGATCCTGCTCAAAGACGAGAAGGGCGGCCTGAAGGTCGAGGCCTTCGACGCGGAACGGGCCGGCGAAGAGGGAGCCGGAGAAGCGGAGGGCTCGGGCGGCGGGGAGGACGACACGCCGTTCTGAAGGCCGCCTTCCGGCGCTCCGCCCCGGGCCGTCGGGCCGGGTGAACGAGAACCGATCTCATGGATGTCCGCGAAAAACTTGAGGCTGACAAAACGGCGGTGGAAAGCCGTCTCGCGCGGATTCTCTCGGAAACGCCGGACGGGCTTCGCGAGGTCATGGGCTATGCCGTCCTCGAGGGCGGCAAGCGCTTCCGGCCGCTGCTTCTCATCGAGGCGGGCGAAGCCCTGGGCGAGGGTCTAGAGCCGCTCCTGCCCTATGCCTGCGCCGTCGAGCTCATCCACTGCTACTCGCTGGTCCACGACGACCTCCCGGCCATGGATGACGACGATTTCCGCCGCGGCAAGCCGTCCTGCCACAAGGCTTTCGGGGAAGCGCAGGCGATTCTGGCCGGAGACGGACTGCTCTCCCTGGCCTTCGAGGTCCTGAGCCGGGCCCCCTCCGCGGCCGGGCGCTTCGACCGTAAGGAGCGGGCCTTTCAGGAAATCGCGTCCGCGGCCGGCGTCGGGGGAATGATCAAGGGCCAATGGATGGATATTACCCTGGGCGGGTCCGGGACGTCACATGAGAGCGAGAGCGTCTTCATGGAGCTGGCCGGCCGGAAAACGGGCGCCCTGATCCGGGCTTCCGTCAGGGCCGGGGCGGTGCTGGCCGGCGCTCCGGAGGCCGCGGTCGAGGCGGCCGGGTCTTTCGGGGCCTCCCTCGGCCTGGCCTTCCAGCTCCGCGACGACATCCTGGACGCCCGCGAACCCGGGGCGTCCACGGGGTTCGACGCCGTTTCCCTGTTCGGCCGCGAAGGCGCCGCGGAACGTCTGAAGGCGTGCCTGGACGGGGGGCTCGGGGTTCTCGAGGCGGGCGGGATCGATTCGGACGAACTGCGGTTCCTGGCCGGAACGCTTCGTCTCGGGAAGGGCCGCTGACATGCCCAAGCGGCTCGACTCGATCCGGAACCCGGCCGACCTCAAGAGCCTCACGGTCGAGGAGATGTACGAACTGGCCGCCGAAATCAGGGCCATGATCCTCTCCACGGTGTCGAGGAACGGGGGCCATCTGGGGTCAAACCTCGGGGTCGTCGAGCTCACCCTGGCGCTGCACCATGTCTTCGACTCGCCCCGGGACAAGATCATCTGGGATGTCGGGCACCAGTGCTACACGCATAAGATCCTGACCGGGCGGCAGGAGAAATTCGCCGGCCTCCGCCAGAGCGGCGGTCTTCTCGGCTTCCCCTGCATCGAGGAGAGCGAGCACGACGCCTACAACACGGGCCACGCTTCGACCGCGCTGTCGGCCGCCCTGGGCATGGCCGTCGCCCGGAGCCGGACGAAGGGCGATTTCGACGTGGTGGCGGTGGTCGGCGACGGCAGCCTCACCGGCGGCGTGGCCATGGAGGCCCTGAACCAGATCGGCCACCTCAGGGAACGCCTGATCATCGTCCTCAACTACAACGCCATGTCCATTTCCCCCAGCGTCGGGGCCTGGTCCAAGTACCTGTCGTATCTCGTTTCCGGACAGCACTACATCCGGCTCAAGGACCAGGCCAAGTCCCTCCTCAAGATCATCCCCACGATCGGCTGGCCCCTGATCAAGATGGGCCGGGCCCTCGAAGAGCTGATCAAGAAGACCATCTTCCCCGGGCTGGTGTTCGAGGAACTCGGGATCCGGTATATTGGCCCGGTCGCGGGACACAGCCTGAAGTCCCTCATCGAAGCGCTCGAGATGGCCAGGAAATATGACGGACCCATCCTCATCCACTGCGTCACCCAGAAGGGGCGCGGCTATCCGCCGGCCCGCACCAACCCGGAGCACTTTCACGGCGCGGGGCCTTTCGACGTGGCCACGGGGAAGCCTCTCAACAACAACTCCGGGACCTCGTTTTCCTCGGTCTTCGGCGAGACCATGCTGAAGATCGGGCGCAGGAACGAAAAGGTCCTCGCGGTCACCGCCGCCATGGGCGAGGGCACGGGCCTGGCGCGTTTCGCCGAGAGGTTTCCCGACCGGTTCTTCGACGTGGGGATCGCGGAACAGCATGCCGTGAACTTCGCCGCGGGCCTGGCGGTCGCGGGGCTCAAGCCGGTCGTGGCCATTTATTCGACGTTTCTCCAGAGGGCGTACGACCAGGTCTACCACGACGTCTGCCTGATGGACCTGCCCGTCGTCTTCGCCCTGGACAGGGCGGGGATCGTTCCGGACGACGGCCCGACCCACCAGGGGATCAACGACATCGCCTACCTCAGGCAGATGCCGAATATGATCGTGATGGCGCCCAAGGACGAGGACGAGCTCCAGCACATGCTGTGGTCGGCTCTCTCCTATGCCCATCCGGCTTCGGTCCGCTTTCCCAAGGGGCACGGGTTCGGCGTGCCCAGGTCCGAGACCTTTAAAAGGCTCCCGCTCGGCCGGAGCGAGGTCCTCAAGGAAGGCCGGGACCTCGTTTTCGCCTTCGGGACCACGGTGCATCCCGCTCTCGAGGCCGCCCGCGAACTCGAAAAGGAGGGAATCTCCCTGGCCGTGGTCAACGCCCGCTTCGCCAAGCCCCTGGACGAGGAGGCGATTCTCCGTTTCACGCAGCCCGGCCGAACCATCATCACGATGGAGGAAGGCATCACGGCGGGAGGCATGGGCAGCGGGGTGCGGGAGCTTCTCGACCGGGAGAAGCGTTTCGGGGTCCGGTTCATGGCCGTCGGCGTTCCTCTCGAGGTCTATCCGCTGGGCAAGGCCGATGAGATCCGCGCCAGGCTGGGCCTGGATGCCCGAGGCCTGGCCGGCCGGATCAGGGCGTTTTACGCCGCCAACGCGTGACTGGGAAGAGGTGTTTGCCGAAGATGCCGGGGACGTCCGGCGGAACGGTGTGCGGTCGAGGATGAAAGAGCGCGCGGATAAGCTGCTGGCCGCGCGGGGCCTGGCGCCGAGCCGCGAGAAAGCCCAGGCCCTGATCATGGCCGGCTTGGTGTCGTCGGGGGGAAAGCTAGTGGAAAAATCCGGCCAGCTGGTCGAGGAAACGGCCGACCTCTCCGTGAGGGAGACGATGCCGTTCGTCGGCCGGGGCGGGTTGAAGCTGGCCGAGGCGCTGGACCGGTTCGGGGTGAGGCCGGAGGGCAAGGTCGCCCTGGACGTCGGATCCTCGACGGGAGGGTTCACCGACTGCCTGCTCCAGCGCGGCGCACGGAAGGTTTTCGCGGTGGATGTGGACACGCGCCAGCTCGACTGGCGGATTCGTCGGGACACGCGGGTGGTGATGATCGAGAAAAACGCCAGGTACCTCGCCCCGGACGACCTCGACGAGACGCCCGACCTCGTCGTTCTCGACGTTTCGTTCATTTCCCTTCTCAAAATCCTGCCGGCTCTGCTGCGAATCCCCGGCGGCTGGAGCCTGCTCGCGCTCGTCAAGCCTCAGTTCGAGGCCGGACGCCGGGAGGTCGGCAAGAAGGGAATCGTTCGCGACCCCTCCGTGCACGAAGCCGTCCTGGAGAGGATCATCCGGGAAGCGGGCACCCTGGGCCTGGGGCTGCGGGGCCTCATCCGGTGTTCGACCCATGGCCAGAAGGGCAACGTCGAGTTCTTCGCCTTTTGGGACAAGGGCGGGGAGGGGGGCGGTCCGGAGGCCGTCCAAGCCTGGATCAAGGAGGCGGTGTGGCATGAGGAGCATTAAGAAGGCCGGCATCGTGATCAAGCCGCACGCGCCGTCCGTGGGGGCGATCCTCCAGGACGTCGTGAACTATTTCGAGGAGCGCGGCATCGCCTGCGTCCTCGAGGACGTCGCGGCGCGCAAACTCGGGCTGCCGGAGGGGCCGGCCCGGGCCGACGTACCCGGAGCCGCCGACCTGGTCGTGGTCCTCGGCGGCGACGGCACGCTGCTCAGCGTCGCCCATTGCGCCGCCCAGGCCGGAGTTCCGGTCATGGGGGTCAACCTGGGCCGGCTGGGCTTTCTCACGGAGATCCCGGTCGTCGAGATGCTGTTGACCCTTGACTCGTTCCTGGACGGCAACGAGGATATCATCAGCCCCCGCTTCCTCCTCGAGTCCAGGACCGACGGGGGGACCTCCTACTGCCTGAACGACGCCGTCGTAACCAAGGGAGCCTTGGCCCGGATGATCGAGTACACGATCTGCATCGACGGCGTGGACGTGGCCGACCTGAAGGCCGACGGGCTCATCGTGTCGACGCCCACGGGTTCCACGGCCTATTCGCTGTCGGCCGGGGGGCCGATCATCCACCCCCAGACGCCGGCCATCCTGATCACGCCCATCTGCCCCCACACGCTGAGCTTCCGGCCTTTGATCGTGTCCTCAACCTCGACCATTGGCGTCAAGCTCCTGACGGGCGGCGAGGAGGTGTACCTGACGCTCGACGGGCAGCGGGGCGGGGCCCTGGTCCGAAACGACGTTCTCGAGATCCGGCGGGCGCCGAAGGAGCTCCAGCTCGTGACCTCGCCCCGGCGGAACTACTTCGACCTGGTCAAGGAAAAGCTGAGCTGGGCCGAATAGGCTCGGAAAGCGACCTCGCCCTCTGCGAGAGTTTGAACACGATGTCGAGCATGCCCTTCTCGGCGCCGAAACAACTCGCCCGGCGTGCGCTGCGACGGGCTCAGACACGTTTCGTCGGTTTCCCCTGAAACTTCCCTCGTCGGGCACGCTCTCCATCTAAGCTCCCGCAATGTCGGGCTACAGTCGCTCTCCTCGTCTCGGGTCGCGGGTTTGTCCCGGCGAGCCAAACCCGCTCAGTCCGGGCCTCGCTCTGAGCGACGGGGCCGGGAGCCCGAGGCCGCCGGTTTCCATCTCTTTCCTGGATCCGGTACGCGATGGGAATCATCTCCGGCCCCGGCCCTGGTCTCTCATCCCTGCCCGCTCGGCCCTTCCGATGCCCTCCTCCGGGAACGACCCCTGCGCTCGCCTTTGCCATGAACCCGTTCGCGCTGTCTCCTTGACTCCGCCGAACTCGTTGATTGCCGGCTTGGCTTCTGTTACGATTTTCATGGTATATCGAAAAGGCTTGCCATGAGCGTCGAACCGATCCGGGACGTTATTCTGGAAAAAGTCGGACCCGGGAACGTGACGGAATGTGGCATCGGATGCATCGCGAATCCGAAGCACGAGGGCTTTAAATGCAAAGTCGACTGGCTCCGGGCGCGCTTCGGCGAGGGGTTGCGCTTCTTCCTCTTTCGCGACCGGAAGGGCGGGCCTCTGGCCTTTCTCGAGTACGTTCCGGGCGAATACGCCTGGCGGCCGGTGGACGCCGAGGGCTGGCTCTTCGTACATTGTCTGTGGGTCTATCCCCGGGGGCAAGCCGTGGGAAGGTTGGGGAGCCGATTGGTCGGGGCCTGCGTCGACGAGGCGCGCCGAACGGGGGACCGTGGCGTCGCGGCCATGGTCAGCCAGGGTCCTTGGATGGCGGGCAAGGACGTGTTCCTCAAGAACGGATTCGTGCAGGTCGCCGAGCGGGGTCGATTCCAGCTGGTTATCCATCGCCTGAAGAAGGGTCCCGCGCCGCGCTTTCGCGATATCAGTACGAAATGGGGAATAAACAGAGGGCTGCATATCGTGTCCTCGGCCCAATGTCCTTACCTGGTGAAGTCCGTGGCGGACGTGTCCGCGATGGCGAAGGAAAACGGGTTGGACGTGAGGGTCACCCTGCTGAAAAGTGCCCGTGAAGCGCAGTGCGCGCCCTCCGCATACGGTGTTTTCGGCCTGCTCTGGGAAGGGCGGCTGCTGTCCGATCACTACGTGAGCAAGGGACGATTTCGGAACATTTTTAGGAAAGATATCCTCAAGCCGTCACCGTAAAGAGGCTGCTCCGGCGCCAGGAACGGTCCGGAGGCAAGGCTTGACCGGCCAATGAGCATTTGGTCCTCAATCAGGCGATCGAGCCCGGAAACAAGCCCACTGCCCCCCTTCGGGACCCGGTTTGACTTTTGGCGGGGGCGCCGCTATCATGGATTTTTTCCCAGCGACGCCGGACCGGTCCGGGGCGCCGCGGAGGCCGTCCCCGCTCGTCTCCGGCGGACCGAAGGGCGCCGACGTCCAGCGATCCCGTTTTCGACGCAAGGAGGCAATCGATGTCCGAAAATATCTTTCAAGGCTCCGACGATACGTTCGATGCCGAAGTGCTGAAGGCCGAAGTCCCCGTGCTGGTCGACTTCTGGGCTCCCTGGTGCGGCCCTTGCCTGATGATCGCCCCGGTCCTCGAGGAGATCGCCAAGACCCAGCAGGGGAAGCTCAAAGTCGTCAAGATCAACGTCGACGAGAACCGGAAGACCCCGGAAACCTACGGCGTCATGGCCATCCCCACCCTGATCGTGTTCAAGGGCGGCGAACTGAAGGAAAAGCAGGTCGGCGTCCTTCCCAAGAACAAGCTCAACGACCTGGTCGCCAAACACCTCTGAGCCGATGGACGCCCTCCGGGATGTGGGCATCGTCGGGGCCGGGCCGGCCGGACTGGCCGCCGCCGTTTACACCGGCCGGGCCCGCCGCTCGACGCTCATCCTGGAAAAGGGGCTCGTAGGCGGCCAGATCCTGGTCACGGATTCGGTCGAAAACTATCCCGGATTTCCCGACGGCGTCACTCCCGTCGAGCTGATGCGCCGGCTGCAGGAGCACGCCGAAAAATTCGGGGCCGGGATCGAATCGGACGAAGTCCTGGCGATAGAAAAGTCCCAGGGAGGCTGGCGGCTCAAGGGGGCCAAATCGGCGTACGAGGCCCGGGCCGTCATCATCGCCTCCGGGTCGTCCTACCGCGCCCTGGGCCTGCCGGATGAGGCCCGGCTGACGGGCCGCGGCGTTTCCTACTGCGCCACTTGCGACGGGGCCTTCTACTCGGGGCAGGATATCGTGGTCGTGGGCGGCGGCGACAACGCCCTGAAGGAGGCCCTGTTCCTGACCCGCTATTGCCGGAGCGTGACCATCGTCCACCGCAGGCACATTCTGCGCGGCGAGAAGATCTATCAGGAACGCGTCCTGGCCAACGCCAAGATCCGGATGCTGTGGAACACCGTCGTCGAGTCCGTGAACGGCGGCGACAAGCTCGAATCCGTCACTCTGCGGGACTTGGAAACCGGCCGGTCCCGGGTCCAGCCCCTGGCGGGGCTCTTCGTCTCCATCGGGACCGAGCCCCGGGCCGGGTTCGTCAGGGGCCTCCTCGAGGTCGACGAGCGAGGCCGGATCAAAGTCAAACCCGGGATGGAGACGTCGGCACCCGGAATCTTCGCCGCGGGGGACGTGTGCGACGCGTGCGCCAGGCAGATCGCGACCGCCGTCGGGACGGGCGTCCAGGCGGCCCTCTCGACCGAGGAATTCCTCTCCGGCGCCTAGCCTCGCCGCCTCCCGCGTCAGCGGGACGGGGTGTGGCCCGGGGTGCCCATCCGCTCGTTGAGGACGGCGGCCAGCTCCGCCCCCCACAGCATGATGACCAGGGAGAAGGAAATCCAGATCAGGAAGAAGATGATCGAGGTCAGCGTCCCCTGGAGGACCTTGTTCAGGACGACGCCGATCGCGGAGAAATGGACGACGTAAAACGCAAACAGTCTCTTGAATATCTCGTAGAGCAGCGCGCTGACCGCCGCCGGAAGGGCGGCCGCCCGGGTATGCACGGTGACCTCGGGAATGAACTTGTAGAGGATGAAGAAGACCAGGAACGTCAGCGCATAGGGAACCGCGTACTGGATGAAAAAATTGTTGACGAGGTCGATCGCCGACGGGTTGATATAGGCCAGGACGAGCCGGCTCTCCTGGATGGACCGCCCCAGGGCCGTCCAGAGGGCGGTGATGCTCAGGGAGACGAGCATCACCATCCCGATGATGAACATGGCGGCGTACTCCATGATCCGGTTGTAGAAGAACGATCGATGGAAGCGGGTCCGGAAGATCGTGTTGATGGCCGCGATGAGGTTGGAGAACAGGAAACTGCCGGCGATGAGCGACCCGAGCAGGCCGAAGACGCCGAGATTGGTGACTTGGCCCGACAGCGCCTGGAGCCTCTTGAAGAACATCGGGTCCATGCGGGCGAAGAACTCGTCGGTGAAGATGTTCAGGCTGCGGAGCGCGATCTCGGTGTTGCCCAGGATCTTCGTCGAGGCGTAGAAAAAGAGGGCGATGATCGGGACGCACGAGAGAAGGGCGAAGTACGAGATGACGATGGCCGATGTCCAGCACTTGTCGGCGTTGAACCGCCTGAAGGAGGCGGCCAGGACTTTGAAGGGTATCGACGTCATCCGTTCCGGCCGTCGGGTGATTCTCCGGCCGCCCGGGCCGCGGGCCTCCCCTCAGACGCGGAGCGGCCGGCGGCTCCCGGGCCGCGGAACCCGGCCGAAGGGCTCAGGCGTACTTCCCCCACTGGACCATCAGGATGATGATCGTGATCAGCAGAGCGTAGATGACGAGGGTTTCGATCAGGACCAGGCCGAAGATCAGCAGGAAGCGGATGTGCGGGGCGCCGTTCGGGTTGCGCGAGATGCCGTCGAGGGCGCTGCTGATGGCCTTGGCCTGGCAGAACGCGCCGGCCGCCACCGAAAGCGTGATGATCGCGCCGCCGACGATCAGGGACACGACGTAGAGCGAGGCCCGCTCCTCGGCGGGGGTCGCCGTTTCCTGGGCGAGCAGGGGGCCGGTCATGGCCGCGACGAGGAAAAACAGGATGCTCAGGACTCGGAATTTCTTGGACATGGCGGAACTCCTTTTCTCTTAGTGTTCTTCTTCATGGGCGATCGCCCCGGCGATGTAGATGCAGGCCAGGAGGACGAAAACGAACGCCTGGATCACCGCGGTGAAAATGGCCACGGCCATGAACGGAAGGGGCAGCAGGAACGGGATGATCGAGGCCATGATGATGATGAGCAGCTCCTCGGCGAAGATGTTGCCGAAAAGCCTCATCGAAAGCGAAACCGGCCGGGAGAAGTGGCTGATGATCTCGATCGGGATGATCAGCGGGGCCAGGGCCGGGATCGGACCGACGAAGTGCTTGAAGTACTTCAATCCCTGGGCCTTGATGCCCTGGGCATGGTAGTACACGAACACGACCAGGGCGCAGCCGACGGTGACATTGAGCTTGCTCGTGGGCGACATGAACCCCGGGACGAGGCCGATGGCGTTGCAGCTGAAGATGAACAGGCCGATCGTCCCGATCATGGGGAGATAGCGCTTCCCCTCGGGCCCTATGGTGTCCGTGACCAGACCCTCGAAGAGCCCGAAGATCATCTCCAGGAGGCTCTGGCGGCGGGAGGGGACGAGGCTGAGCTTGCGGCTGGCCAGACCCAGGATCAGCATCAGGAGGATGGTGACGATCACCACCATGACGACATAGTCGGGGAACAGATGGTCGGGATCGGCGACCTTGATTCCGAGCAGGCCGAGAAGCGAGGCCAGCGGCCGGCCGAAGATCCGGTTGAAGAGTTCGACGACGAAAAGCGGATGTTCTAAGGCTTCCATGTCTTCATGAGGCCGAGGGCCCTGACGCCCTCGGCCAGGAACACGGGGATGATCACCGAAAAACCGGCGCCGAAAGCGAGAATCTGCCCCGGAAAGAGGAGGATTATAATCAAAAAGGCCCCGCAAATCAACAGCAGGCGAAGGACGTAGAGGAAGACGGCCGACTTCAAGGCGCCCCTCCCGTCCCGGAGCAGGAACCGGGTGAGCGCGCTCTTGAGCCAGAGGAACCCGAGAGCCGCCAGCGCCCCGCCCGCGAAAAAGGCCGGGCCGGCGGCCGCGCCGAAGAGAAGGCCGACCGCCGGGGCCAGGACGGCCGCGACGAGCACGATCTCGACCGGAACCCGGCGGAGGATCTTTTCCTCGAGAGGGTCGGGCCCGGCCGTGGAGGCGTTCCGGCCGGAATTCGCTTCATCGGACATGCCGATAGTATAACATTTCCCCCGATTCCTGTTGACATTCCCGCCGCCGTTTTAAAGAATAAGGCGGGAATCGTTTCTCGACCGCGCCGGAGGGACCGAGCCATGTCAACGGTATTCCTGCTCAAGTTTTTCGGCATCCTGACGGGCGTCCTGGCCAGGACGCTGCTCCCCTGGCTGAGGAAGCTCAGGGAGGGCCAGGCCCTGGCCTTCGGACGGCGATACCTTTACTCCGCCCTGGCCTCCCTGCTCATCGGCGTCATCCTGACCCTGGTCATCTTCCCCAAGCTCGATGCGGAGGCCGGAGACAACTCGTTCGAAACCCTCTTCAAGCTCTTCTGCCTGGCCTTCGGTTTCGGCTTCGGATGGAATGCCCTGGTTCTCGAGGGCGAGGCTTGGGCGGGCACGGGCCGGCCCGGGGACCGCAAGGCCGGGCCCCCGGAGGCGGCGGAATAGGGGCGCATGAGGCCGACGAAACCCCAGCCCCCGGATTTCCGGAGGATCGCCGAGTTGAGCTCGATCGGGCTCCTCCTGCCGTCGTCGATCATCGTCGGCCTTGTCTTCGGATACCTGCTTGACAAGTGGCTCCACACCGGCCCCTGGCTCCTGCTCAGCTTCACCCTCCTCGGCGTCGCGTCCGGGCTCCTCAGCCTCTTCCGGGCCCTCAAGAAGTACGAGAACGACGAGCGCAAGGGCCGGTGAAGCCTGGCGCCGGCCACCCGTCGGGACGGGTCCCGTCCCGGCGCGCCGGTTTGCTTCGTCCGGGGCTCTGTACTAGAATCCGGGCGATGAAGCTTGCTGTCTCTCGGGGCCCGGGCCGGCTTGCGGCGGCGGCCTGCCTGGTGCTGACCTGTGCGGGCGGGGCCGGACCGGTTGGCGCCCAGGAAGCCGGGGCCAAGGTGCCGGATTCCTCGGCCTCCCCCGCTTCCGAGTTCAGGATCGTGGCCCGCAACAAGGACCTCAAGGGCGACCGGATCTACGCCTCTGGCGCAGTCGAGATTCACTACCGGCAGGTCATGCTATTTGCCGAATCCGTCGAGATCGACCTCCGGTCCAAGGATGTCGTGGCCGAAGGCAACGTCGTGATCCAGGCCCGGGACGAGATCACCCGGGGCGAACGGGTCTTCTTCAACCTGGACACAGGCCGGGCCCGGATCGACAAGGCTTCGGGCATGATCCAGCCGTCGATCATTTTCAAGGCCGACTCGGTCGAGAAGGAGTCCGCGGTCCGCTACAGCCTGCGCAAGGCCCGGGTCACCTCATGCGCCCAGCCGGTCCCGCGCTGGGAATTTTCCTTCAGCCGGGCCAATCTCCTCGCCGGCGACTATGTGGAAATGTGGAACGCGGTCCTGCGCATCAAGAACATTCCCGTCATGTACCTGCCGTATCTCCGTTATCCCCTCGAGAGGCAGCGGGCGACGGGCCTTCTCATGCCCAAGATCGGCCTGTCCGGCCCCAAGGGCATGATGTATTCGCAGAGTTTCTACTGGGCCATGGCCCGCAACATGGACGCCACGGCCGGCTTCGATTACTATCTCAGCCGCGGCCTCGGCCTGGGACTTGAATACCGTTATCTCTTTGCGAAGGGAACGAGCGGCGAGCTCAACCTCTACACCTTCCTCTTCAAGCGGAACGCGGAGGGCTTCAGGCCCGACCCGGCCTTCTCCCTCAAGCTCAGCCACAACCAAGCCCTGCCCGGGGGATTCGTGCTCGCGGCCAACGTGGATTATCAAAGCTCCTTCGATTTCCTGCGGGAATTCGACAACAGCTTCCGGCAGGCCTCGGTCTCCAACCGGAGCTCCCAGGTCTTCCTGTCGCGGTCCTGGGGCCGCTTCAACCTGAGCGCCAGGGCCTCCCTTTTCGAAACCTATTTCTCCGAGATGAACGACGCCGTCAGGAACCTGTCCCTGCCGCTGGTCAATTTCAACATGTTCAAGATGAAACTGGCCGGGCCCCTGTTCTTTTCGATGAACGCCTCCTTCAACCACTGGCAGTACGGCTGGCGCTCGGAATACGAAGCGGGGACCGAGCGGCGCTCGACCAGCCTGTCGGCCCAGCCGGCCCTGAACCTGCCGATCTCCTCCATCCCCTGGCTGACCCTCAACACGACCGTCAAGGGCAACTTCGTTTACTATGGCCAGAGCTATGACGCCGAGGCCGGTCAGGTCGTCGACGACCCGCTGTTCACCCGCAATTTCGGGCTCAACATCGACCTTACCGGCCCGGTGTTCTACAGGGTTTTCTACGGCAGGAACGGGCAGCCCAGGCTGAAGAACATCGTCGAGCCCTATGTGAACTACACCTATGAAAGCCCTGTCGGCGGTTCGGACAGGATCGTGACGTCCTACGGCTTCTACCGGTTCCACCAGCTGAGCTACGGGCTGACCAGCCGCTTCCTGTTCAAGCAGGGCGACCGGCCGGTCGAGGTCTTGAGCCTCGGCCTGGGGCAAACCTTCTACCTTTCCCCCGAGGACGGCCCCCTGTCGCGGTACCCCGTGGACGGACGGCCGCCCCGCTTTTCCGAGCTGACCGGAACCCTCCGTTTCTATCCGGTCGCGAAATACAGCCTCGACGCGTCGGTCGGCTACAATCCTTACTACCGCGACTTCTCCAGCCTGAGGGTCACGGCGACGGCCGGGGCCAAAGCCGACAACCGGTTCCTTTCCCTGAGCTGGTTCAAGAGCTCGAATTCCTGGGTCGTCGGGATCGACCCCACCCTGGCCGGCCTCTACAACCGCGACCAAGTCAACGCTTTCGCCGGCTGGCGCCTTCCGGGATGGGGCCTGGACTTGCAGGGTGAGGTGGACTACAACATCAAGGACAGGAAGGTGCTCTACACCGCGGCCCAGGCCATCTACCACTATCAGTGCCTGGATTTCCTCCTGGAGCTCAGGATGTTCTACTTCCGTCAGCCCCCGGACACCCAGGTCCGGTTTTCCGTGGGCTTGGGCAACATCGGCCGGACCACGGATTTCCTGGGCGGAATCGGTTTCTGACGAAAGGCGAGGGAATTGTCGAGGGAGTCGGAAGACGAGGGTCCCAAGCCGAGAGGCTCGCAAGGACACTTGGCGAGCGGCCTTCGTGGCGGTTACCACGTCGCGCCAAGAGGCGTCCCCGCATGGCGCTGGGCAAGCCGGGGCTTGACGGCGGGAGACGGCCCGGCTATCCTTTAAGTCGGAGTCGCCGATGACCATCGACCGCAAACTGCTGAGCATCCTGGCCTGCCCCCTGTGCAAGACGGAGGTCAAGCTGACGACCGACGAGAAGGGGCTGAAGTGCGCCAACTGCCACCGGGTTTACCCGATCCGGGACGACATCCCGGTCATGCTCATCGATGAGGCCGCCGTCGAGCCCGACCGGCCCACGATGGACTGACCCTTTATTCCAGGCCCCGAATCCCCTATAATGGATTGTCCATGTGCGGTGTCATCGGAATCTGGAGCAACGGCGACGTCATCCGCGAGCTGTACCAGGGCCTCCTGGCCCTCCAGCACCGCGGCCAGGACGCCGCCGGAGTCATCACCTACGACGGCCGCTTCCATACCAAGAAGGGCAACGGTCTGGTCCGGGACATCTTCAGCCACGAGGCGATCCAGCACCTCCGCGGCCCGATCGGCATCGGCCACACCCGTTACCCGACCATCGGCGGCGGGGGCGGCGAAGACGCCCAGCCCTTCCAGGTCAATTCCCCGTTCGGGATCATCATGGCCCACAACGGCAACGTGGCCAACTACCGGGAGCTCAAAGAGGAGCTCTTCGACAAGTACCACCGGCTCCTGAACTCGGACTGCGACGTCGAGATCATCCTCAACATCTTCGCCGAATCCCTGGCCCACGAAAAGGCGCGGACGCTCGAGCCCGAGCACATCTACCGGGCCGTCCGCCGGGTCTACGAAAAGGTCAAGGGCAGCTACGCCGTGGTCGCGTACATCGCGGAGCAGGGGCTCGTGGCCTTCCGCGACCCGTTCGGGATCAAACCGCTCGCCTACGGCGTCCGGAATGACGGGCTTCTTCCATCCTACGCTTTCGCTTCCGAAACGGTGAGCCTCAACATCATGAACTACCCGGAGATCCGCGACGTGGAGGCCGGCCAGGTCATCTTCCTGGACAAGCGCCGCCGCATCCACAGGCGCAGGCTCTCCCACTGCGCCCATTCGCCGTGCCTTTTCGAGTGGGTCTATTTCGCCCGGCCCGACTCGTTCATCGACAAGGCCAACGTGTACAAGTGCCGGGTGAATCTGGGCCGGTCACTGGCTGAGGTCATCCGGCGGCGGGAGCTCGACATCGACGTCGTCGTCCCCGTGCCCGATTCCGCCCGGGACGCGGCGATCGAGATCGCCCGCCGGCTCAACCTGAAATACAGCGAGGCCCTGGTCAAGAACCGCTACATCGGCCGCACGTTCATCATGCCGATCGTCGACAAGCGCAAGGACACGGTCCGCCAGAAGCTCAATCCGATCGCCTCGGAGATCCGGGGCCGGAAGGTCCTGCTTGTCGACGACAGCATCGTCCGGGGCAACACGTCGCGGGCCATCGTCGAGATGCTGCGGGAGTGCGGGGCGAAAAAGGTCTACTTCGCCTCCTATTCGCCGCCTCTCCGCCATCCGTGCGTCTACGGCATAGACATGCAGACCAAAACCGAGTTCGTGGCCCAGGACGCCGACGAGCCGACCGTGGCCACGAAGATCGGGGCCGACGAGGTGATCTACCAGAGCCTGGACGCCCTGAAAGCGGCCGTCCACGCCGAGAACCCCAAGATCAAGAACTTCTGCGCCGCCTGCTTCGACGGCATCTATCCCACGGGCGACATCACGGCCGACCTTCTCGATGACATCGAGCAGGACCGCAAGCACGCCCAGGAACACCAGCTCGAGCTGAACATCTGACCCGGGTCGCGGAGCGGCCCGCTTTTTCCTGTCATCCATGCGAGGAAGCGGTCACCCGACCGGCGACGCGGCCGCCGAAACGCGGGTCATTCTTATCGTGTCCTTGCGATTAGCCGTCTCTCGGCGGCGACGCGGCGACCCCGCCTTCCAAGGTCCAACGCCGGACTCCCAGGCTCGGCCAGGAGCCGTCGATGTCTAAAACCCGAAGCGAATCCCCACCCTGACCATGGTGCCGCTCAGGTTGACCTCGGCCGGCCTGGCGCCGCTGATGCCCGGTTCCGCGGGGCGGTCGGCGAGGATGAAGAGAAGAGGGTAATCACGCGCGTCGGGCCCCTCCTGCTCGAAATACCAGAGGGACCCGTCGGTGACGATGGACGCCCCGGTCGAATCGCTGTAGCTTTCGGTTCCGCCGAGACTTTCGACCCGGGCCATGCGGTATCCCACCTCGGCGAAGAGCGACGTCCTCCGGCCGACACGCCAGTCGCCCCCTGCCCCGACTTCCAGGCCGAGGCAATGGCCGGTGGCCGTCCCGCGCCACTCCTGCGAGAGGTCGGGCCCGTCGAACCGGTAGCGATAGCCGGCTTTGGCACTGTAATAGCCGAGGGCCCCCTTAAAATAGAAGCCCGTCCCGGGGTAGAAGCGAACCAGGGCCTTGACCGGCAGGGCCCGCACGCTCGGCTTGACGGCCAGGGTCGGCGTGGCGCTCTCGCCGGGGTAGCGGACCGTGCTCGCATCGGAGCCGCGCAGGAGGTCCGCCCCGACGCCGACAGCCAGCCACGGAGAAACCCGGCAGGAGACCTCGGCGCTGAGCATGAGCGCCAGGCGGAGGCGGTCGACCGGACCCTCCGCCGGGACACCAAGAACGGCGCCGTCGAGGTCGGCGAGTCCCTGCGCCGCGTCGTTCAGGTTCCGGGCGATGACGGAGCCTCCGCCGAGCGACAGCGCGACCTCGAACGGTGTCCCCGTGCGCTCGCGGGGAAAGGACACGCGGGACACCGCGGGGCGGGCCGCGGGTTCCGGCTCCCGGCTCGGGCGGACCGGTTCTGCGGGCGGGCGGACCTGCGAAGGCCGGACCAGAGTGACCAGGCTTTCATGGATGTATCCGGCGATGACGCTTCCGTCATCCAGGGTGTAACGGACGAGGTACCATTCGCCCTCTTTCCTGTCGGCCTGGAGGACCGTCCCTTCGGGAATGTTCTGCACGATCGCGCTGCTGATGTCGGGCCGCTCGCGCAGGTTGGCCTGTTCCGCGACGACCTTGACCTCGAAGCTCCGGTCTTGACCCGATTCCGCGAAACCGGACCCGGCCGTTCCGGCGAGGATCGCGGCGAAAGCGATAAAGCTAAGGATGTTTTTTGGCGTCATGGCTGTTGCACCTGCCCCAATTATCCCGAATTATCCACTAAAACGCCAGAGTCTCATCCAGCCGCGCAACCGGGAAAGCTTCCGACGGTTGTCAAAAAGCGGTCAAAGACCGGGGCTATTCGTACTCGGCCCAGTGCTTGGCCTGGAGGCTCGCGGCGGGGCGGGAGGCCAGGGCCTGGACGAAGAGGTCCGCGACCTGAAGGTTGGTCAGGATGGGGATCGAGAAATCGACGGCCAGCCGCCTCAGCCGGTAGTCGGAGTCGAACTCGACCCGCTTGGCCGGGTTGGGGATGGAGATGACGAACTCGATCTTTCCGCGGGCGATCCAGTCGCGAATGTTGGGACGCCCCTTTTCGTGGATCTTGAAGAGCCGGACGCTGGGGATTCCGTTGCGGCCCAGGAAATCCGAGGTGTGCTCCGTGGCCAGGAGGCGCAGCCCCTGGCGATGAAGCATCCGGGCGGATTCGAGGAACCTGTGCTTGGACGTCTCGCCGCCTATCGTGAGCAGGACGTTCTTCCGGGGCAGCGAGAATCCGGCCGAAAGGAGGGCCTTGAGGAAGGCTTCGTGGACGTCGTCGCCCAGGCAGGCCACCTCGCCGGTCGAGGCCATCTCGACGCCCAAGGCCGGGTCGGCTCCCTTGAGGCGGGAGAAGGAGAACTGCGGGGCCTTGACGCCGACATAGTTGAGGTCGAGGGTGGTCTTCGTGTTCTTCACCGGCCGGCCCATGATCGCCGCGACGGCCAGCTCCACGAAATTCGTCCTGGCCACCTTGGATACGAAGGGAAACGACCGCGAGGCCCGGAGGTTGCACTCGATGACTTTGATCTCGTTGTCCCGGGCGATGAACTGGATGTTGAACGGCCCCGTGATGCGGAGGGCCCGGGCGATTTCCCGCCCGATCTCGCGGATGCGGCGGATCGTCTCGATGTAGAGCTTCTGGGGCGGCAGGACCATGGTCGCGTCGCCGGAGTGGACGCCCGCGTTCTCGACGTGCTCGATGATGGCCGAGGCGACGACCTCGCCGCCGTCGGCGACCGCGTCGAGCTCGATCTCCTTGGCGTTCATGATGAACTTGGAGATGACGACCGGGTACTCGGGAGTGACCTTCGAGGCCTTCTGGAGATAGCGCTCGAGGTAGCCGGCGTTGAAGACGATGCTCATGGCCGCCCCGCTCAGCACGTAGGACGGTCGGATGAGGACCGGGTAGCCGATCCCGCGGGCGAACGCCTTGGCTTCGCGGACGCTTCGGAGCTCGCGCCACTCGGGCTGGTCCACGTCGAGCTCGTCCAGGAGCTTGGAGAACTTGTAGCGGTTCTCGGCCCGGTCGATGCTGGGCGGGGGCGTGCCGAGGACCCGGACCCCCGCCTGGTGGCACTTTAGGGCGATGGTGTTCGGAATCTGGCCGCCCATGGACAGCAGCACCCCGAGGGGTTTTTCCTTTTCGTAGATGTCCAGGATCCGCTCGAAGCTCAGCTCGTCGAAGTAGAGCCGGTCGCAGATGTCGTAATCCGTGGACACGGTCTCCGGGTTGTAGTTGACCATCAGGGTCGCATAGCCCATCTTCTTCAGGGCCAGGGCGGCGTTGACGCAGCACCAGTCGAACTCGACCGAGGAGCCGATGCTGTAGGACCCGGAGCCGAGGACCATCACCTTTTGCGGCCCGCCGTTTCCGTTTCTGAAGGACACGTCGTCCTCGCGGCCGTTGTAGGTCGTGTAGAGGTAATTGGTCAGGGCCGGGTATTCGGCGGCCAGGGTGTCGATCTGCTTGACGGCCGGGGTGAGCCGGGCCTGCTTGCGCCGGGCCCGGACGCGCATCTCGGTCGAGCCGGAGAGAAGGGCGATCTGCTTGTCGGAGAAGCCCTTCCGCTTGGCCTCGGCCAGCAGCGCCACGGGCAGGTCGCCGAGCTTCCGGGCGGCGATCCGCCCCGCGCAGTCGACGATATTCCTGATCTTCTCCAGGAACCAGGCGTCGACCCTGGTCAGCGCGTGGATGCGCTGGACCGTCATCCCCTTTTTCAGGGCCTCGGCGATGCCGAACAGGCGTTCGTCTGTCGGATGGCGAAGCTCCCTCTCCAGGTTCTCGAAGGAATAGTTCTCGTTGGCGACGAGCCCGTACATGCCGATCTGGAGCATCCGGGCGGCTTTCTGGACCGCCTCCTCGAACGACCGGCCGACGGCCATGACCTCGCCCACCGACTTCATCTCCGAGCCGATCTTCTTCGAGACGCGGCCGAACTTCTTGAGGTCCCAGCGGGGAATCTTGACGACGAGGTAGTCCAGGGCCGGTTCGAAGCAGGCCGAGGTGACCTTGGTGATCGAGTTCGGGAGCTCGGGCAGGAGCCGGCCCAAGGCCAGCTTGGCGGCGATGAAGGCCAGGGGGTAGCCCGTGGCCTTGCTGGCCAGGGCCGAGCTGCGTGAGAGGCGGGCGTTGACCTCGATGATCCGGTAGTCTCCGTTCCTGGGGTTGAGGGCGTACTGGATGTTGCACTCGCCGACGACTCCCAGGTGGCGGACGGCCCTGATCGCGATTCCCCGCAGCCGGTGGTACTCCTCGTTGGTGAGGGTTTGGGACGGGGCGATGACGATGCTCTCTCCGGTGTGGATGCCCATCGGGTCGAAATTTTCCATGTTGCAGACGGTGATGCAGTTGTCGGCGCGGTCCCGGACGACCTCGTACTCGATCTCCTTCCAGCCCTCGAGATATTCCTCGATGAGGACCTGGGGCGCCGCGGCGAAGGCCTTGCCCAGGGCGTCCCGGAGCTCGCTCGGGGTCGCGGACATTCCGCTCCCCTTGCCGCCCAGGGCGTAGGCCACCCGGGCCATGACCGGGTAGCCGATCTCCGCCGCGGCCCGGAGACCAGCTTGGATGGTTTTGACCGCGATGCCCCGGGGCGTCTTCAGCCCCGCCTCGGCCAGGGCCCTGTTGAAAAGCTCCCGGTCCTCGGTTTTTTCGATGGCCTCCATCGGCGAGCCGAGCACGGAAACGCCGTATTTCTCGAGAACTCCGGCCTTCCAGAGGGACACGCCGCAGTTGAGGGCCGTCTGGCCCCCGAAGGACAGCAGGATGCCGTCGGGCTTTTCCCTGGCGATGACCTTTTCGGCGAAATCGGGCGTGACGGGAAGGAAATACACCCGGTCGGCCAGGAACTCGGAGGTCTGGATGGTGGCGATGTTGGGGTTGATGAGGACACACTCGACGCCCTCTTCCTTGAGAGCCTTGATGGCCTGGCTGCCGGAATAGTCAAACTCGCCGGCCTCGCCGATCTTCAGCGCCCCGCTGCCCAGGACCAGGACCCGGCCGCATGTTTTCATCGGGCGGCCTCGAGAAAGCGGTCGAACAGAAAATCCGTGTCGGTCGGCCCGGGCCGGGCCTCGGGGTGGAACTGGACGCTCCAGAACGGGCGGCGCATGTGCCGGATGCCCTCGTTCGTCCCGTCGTTGGCGTTGGTGAACCAGGGAGCCCAGCCGCGGGGCAGGGAGTCCGCGTCGACCGCGTAGCCGTGATTCTGGCTCGTGATATAACAGCGCGGCGTCCCGGTCTCGAGGCAGGGCTGGTTCTGGCCGCGGTGGCCGAACTTGAGCTTGTAGGTGTCGGCGCCCGCGGCCAGGGCCAGGATCTGGTTCCCGAGGCAGATGCCGAAAATCGGCAGGTTTTCCCTCATCAGGCGGCGGACCGCGGCGATCGTCGCCGGGCATTGCTTGGGGTCGCCGGGGCCGTTGGAGATGACGGCGCCCCCGGGCGAAAAGGAAAGGATGCGCTCGGCGGAGGTGTCGGCCGGGACGCGGACCAGGCTGACCCCGCGGCGGACCAGGGACTCGATGATGCCCTGCTTGGCTCCGCAGTCTATCAGGACGATCGTCCTTTCGGCCCGGGGGTTGTAGATCCGGATCTCGGGCGTCGTGACCTCGGCGACGAGGTCGGCGGCGTTGGGGTCGCGGGCGGCGACGGCTTCGGCCCGCAGCCTGGCCGCGTTGAGGCCGCGCTCGGCGACGGTCAGGAGACCCGGCATGACTCCGTGGACCCGCAATTTCTTGGTTAGGGCTCTCGTGTCAACCCCGGCGATCCCGGGGACGCCGTTTTCCCGGAGCCAGTCGCCCAGGGTCTTGCGCGAGCCGGCGTGGGAGGGCTTGTCGCAGAGCTCGGAGACGATGTAGCCGGCGATCCGGGGCCGGTCCGACTCGAAGGCGGCCGGGTCGACGCCGTAATTGCCGATAAGGGGGTAGGTCTGACAGAGGATCTGGGCGTGATAGGAGGGGTCCGTGATGGATTCCGGGTAACCGACTATCCCGGTATTGAAAACGACTTCCCCCCCGACTTTGGCGCAGGCGCCGAAACCTATGCCCTCGTAGACGCTTCCGTCCGCGAGGGCCAGAACGGCTTTCCGAATGGGCGGTGCCTCCGTTTCATTTTGGCGCAGTATAGCACATGGAACGCGCATGTCAAGCGGACCCCGGGGTATTCCCATCGTCTGGTCGCGGGACTCCGTCTTGCCATAATGACTGGAGGGCGGGGTCGGTGACGCCGGCGAGCGTTGGGCCGGGGGGATTGAAACCCGTGAGCGGGAAAGCCGTCACTCTGCGCGTTGCCGGCATGTTCCGTCTCAGGCCCGGCGGGTCCCTTGCGCCGGCCGCCACAAATCGGTATATAATAATTTCGTTATCATACAGTCGGAGGTTTTCATGAGATTGCGGAACTCGCGGCGGTTCGCCGTCCTTCTCATAGCGGCCGTCGGGCTGCTCGCCGCGCAGGCGAGCGCTTCGTCCGCGGCCCGGGCCGCGTTCAGATCGACGTCGCATGACTTCGGGAAGATCAAGCAGGGAGACGTCCTGACCTACGAATTCGCCTTCACGAACGCGGGGGACACGACCCTCGTCATCGACCGGCTCGAGACCTCCTGCGGCTGCACGGCGGCGCTGGCCTCCGCGAACCGGATCCCCCCGGGCGAGGAGGGGCGCATCAAGACCACCTTCAACAGCCAGGGCTACTATGGCCGGATCACGAAATACATCTACCTCATCTCGAACGATTCCACCGCCAAGCGCCGGGAACTCACCGTCAGCGCCGAGATCGAGGTCCCCCCGCAGGCCAGGATCGACCTCGACCAGTACAACCTCGACCTGGGCGTGAGCCTCACGGGCGAAACCCCGTCGGCGACGGTCCTGGTCAAGAACACCGGCGAGCGGGAGCTCAAGGTCGAGATCGACCCCCAGGAGATCCAGTTCTTCGTCGGCGGCAGGCCGGCCTCCTTCCCGCTTCTGATCGCGTCGGGCAAGTCTGTGTCGCTCGAGTTCCGCTTCCCTCCCCAGACGCGGGCCGGTCTGCTCCGCGATTACGTCCTGATCAGGTCGAACGACGCCGCGAGGTCGACGATCTCGGTTTCCATCTACCGCTACGTCATGACAAAGAAGGAGTTGCTCGCTCTCTTCGAAAAATACGGCTCCGTTCTCGGGGTCCGAAGATAGGTCCGGAGCGGGCCGTGACCGTGGGCGGCGCGAACGCTTCGGTCCTCCGGGTCAAAGTCCAAACCCGCTCCAAAACGCCCGGCGTCGAGGACCTCGGCCCGGCCGGCTTCAGGGTCAGAGTGACGGCCGCCCCCGAAAAAGGGCGGGCCAACCGGGAGGTGATCGCGAGGCTGGCCGCCCACCTGGACCTGCCCCCCTCCAGGCTGAAGATCGTCCGGGGCGAAACCTCATGCCTGAAGACCATCCGGGTCGCGGCGGATTGACGAGGCCTGCGGGTGAGCGCGTACAACCTGGTCAGCCTGATGGGGATCTTTGCCCTGGCCGGGTTCGCCTGGCTCTGTTCGAGCGACAGGAAGATCGTCAACTGGCGAGTCCTGGCCTGGGGCATCGGGCTCCAGGCCCTGTTCGCGGTTTTCATTTTCGTCGTCCCCGCCGGGGGCGCCGTTTTCCTCTGGGTCAACAAGGCGGTCGTGGCCGTGCTCGACAGCGCCACGGCCGGGACGAAGTTCGTCTTCGGCCGGCTGGCCCTGCCGCCCGGGGCCGTTAATGAGAGCGGCGAGACCTCGCTGGGCTATTTCCTGGCTTTTCAGGGCCTTCCGACGATCATTTTCTTTGCCGCCCTGCTCAGCGCGCTCTACTATCTCAGGATCATGCCCCTGGTGGTCAGGGTGTTCGCCAGGATTTTCACGCGGCTGATGAGGATCAGCGGCGCCGAGGCCCTGTCCGTCTCATCGAACATCTTCGTCGGCGTCGAGTCGGCCCTGGTCGTCAAGCCGCACCTGGGGGACATGACGGAGTCCGAGCTGGGCACCATTCTCACGGCGGGCATGGGCACGATCGCCTCAACGGTCCTGGCCATGTATGTCCTCATGCTCCAGGCGGAGATCCCCACGATCGCCGGCCACCTCGTTTCGGCGTCGTTCATCTCCGCCCCGGCCTGCGTGGTGATGGCCAAGCTCATCATGCCCGAGACCGGCCGTCCGCTGACCCTGGGCGAGGACGTTGCGCCGCATTACGACCGGCCGGACAACCTGATCATGGCGGTCATCGCAGGGGCCGGGGACGGGTTGAAGCTCCTGGGCGGGATCATCACGCTGCTCATCGCCTTCCTGGGGATCCTGGCCCTCCTGAACCTCGGGCTGGGCTGGGCCGGCGGGCTGCTCAACGGGCTCTTCGGATGGCACGTGAGCTGGTCCCTCGAAAGCCTTCTCGGCTATGTCTTTTATCCGTTCACCCTGGTCCTGGGGGTTCCCCCGGCCGACGCCCTGCAGGTTGCCAGGGTCATCGGTGAGCGCACCGTCACGACCGAAGTCGTGTCCTACGGCCACCTGGCCCGACTGCTGGCCGAGGGGTCCCTCCGCGACCCCCGCTCGGCCATCATCGCCTCCTACGCTCTCTGCGGCTTCGCCCACGTCGCTTCCCTGGCCATTTTCGTGGGCGGCGTGGCGGCCATCGTCCCGGCCCGCATGCGCGACCTCTCCCGGCTCGGTTTTCGGGCCCTGCTCGCGGCGACTCTGGCCTGCCTCATGACCGGCGCCGTGGCCGGGACCTTCTACACGGGCTCGTCGCTCCTTTTCGGGCCCTGACCGTTTGGGGCCCGACTGGGAGGATCGGGCTCCCCCGTGCGTCATTCCTTGAGAGGGCGCATGCCATGGACGAACCGACTCTCCGCCGGCTGGCGTTTCACCGCGTCTTTTACTACCACACGGAGGCCGGGCGGCGGGTTCTGCGGCGATTTTCGGCGGTCGAGCCTGTGTTCGAGGCCCGGCCGGACGATTTCCGGGGTTTGGGCCTGCGGGAAGGCGATGTCGCCGCTCTTACCTCCGGGCGCGCCCTCGGCGGGGCCGCCCGGGAACTGGAAAAGATCGAACGAAAGGGGTATACTCTTTTGACTTTGGCGGACCCGGGGTATCCGGGCCTGCTGAGGGAAATCTTCGACCCGCCCTTCGCCGTCTACTGCTCGGGACGGGCCGAAGTCCTGTCCGGGCCCGCGGTGGCCATCGTGGGGTCGCGGCGGCCCACGGCCTACGGACGGGCCCTGGCCGAGCGGTTGGCCGGCGACCTGGCGGCGCGCGGCTGCGCCGTCGCGAGCGGGATGGCCCTGGGCATCGATACCTGCGCCCACTGGGGCGCCCTTCGGGAGGGCCGGACCATTGCCGTGCTGGGCTCCGGGCTCGACGTTCTCTATCCCAGGGAGAACCGGGGCCTGGCCGAAAAAATCGCCGAGAGGGGAGCGGTCGTCACCGAATTCCCCCTCGGAACGGACCCCCGCAAGGAGCATTTCCCTGTGAGGAACCGGATCATCAGCGGCCTCGCCCTGGGGACGGTCATCGTCGAGGCGGCCGAGAGGAGCGGCTCGCTGATCACGGCCCACCTGGCCCTGGAGCAGAACCGGGAGGTGATGGCCGTCCCCGGCCACGTTTCGTCCGAGCTCAGCCGGGGGACGAACGGACTGATCAAGGAGGGCGCGGCTTTGGTCGAGAATTGGGAAGATGTGGCCGGCGCCCTGCCCGTCCCCTGGAGCGGGCGGCTCCTTGCGCAAAAGCGGGAGAAAGAGGACAATAGTCGGGCTTCTCTGAGCAGGGATGAAAGCCGGCTGATGAAGCGGCTGCCCCCCGACGGGGCCGTTCACATCGACGAGCTGGCCGAGACCACGGGGTTGCCCGTGGCCGGGCTCCTGGCGCTTCTTCTCGGGCTCGAGCTCCGGGGGCTCGTCGTCCAGCACCCGGGCAAGTATTTTCAGAGGAGAGTTTAGTTGGCAAAGTCACTCGTCATCGTCGAATCACCGGCCAAGGCCAAGACCGTCAATCACTATCTCGGCAAGGACTACCTCGTCAAAGCCTCCATGGGTCATGTTTGCGATCTCCCCAAGCAGAAACTCGGCGTGGATATCGAAGCCGGCTTCCAGCCGACCTACCAGGTCATCCCGGACAAGAGAAAGCTCGTCATCGAGCTCAAGCGGGCCGCCCGCGAGAGCGACCGGGTCATCCTGGCCGCGGACCCGGACCGGGAGGGCGAGGCCATCTGCTGGCATCTCAGCCAGCTCGTCCGGGAAGACAATCCGAAGGTCTCGCGGGCCGTCTTCCACGAGATCACCAAGGAAGGGGTCCAAGAGGCGTTCCGGCATCTGGGCGAGCTCGACAAGGACATGATCGAGGCCCAGCAGACCCGGCGCATCCTGGACCGGCTGGTGGGCTATAAGATCAGTCCGCTGCTCTGGAAAAAGATCGGCAAAGGCTTGAGCGCGGGACGGGTCCAGTCGGTGGCGCTGAGGCTTGTCTGCGACCGGGAAAAGGAGGTCAAGGCCTTCGTGCCCGAGGAGTACTGGTCGGTCACCGCCCGCCTGGAAGCCTCCGAGCCGCCGGCGTTCAAGGCGAGCCTGGCCACGATCGACGGGAAGAAGGCCAGAGTCAAGGACGGCGAGGAGGCCGCCCGGATCACCGCGGCCTGCGAAAAAGGCCCCTTCATCCTGGAGCGGATCAAGGTCCAGGAGAAGAGGCGCCAGCCCGGTCCTCCCTATATCACCAGCACGTTGCAGCAGGACGGTTTCCGGATCCTGCGGTTCCCGGTCAAGAAGACCATGTTCGTCGCTCAAAAGCTCTACGAGGGCCTGACGATCGGCGACCTCGGGCAGACGGGTCTGATCACCTACATGCGCACCGACTCGGTCCGAATCTCGGACCAGGCCCGGACGGCCGCGCGAGCCTATATCGAACAGACGTACTCCCCGGAATACGTCCCGGCCAAGCCGAATGCCTTCAAGAACAAGCGCAAGGCCCAGGACGCCCACGAAGCGATCCGCCCGGCCCGGCTCGACCTGCCGCCCGACAGGGTCAAGCCGTTCCTGAAAAAGGAGGAATTCGACCTCTACCGCATGATCTGGAACCGATTCCTGGCCTCGCAGATGGCGCCGGCCGTGGTCGAAGAGACGGAATTCGATATCAGGGTCGGTCCCGGGGCGGAGGCCGAGATTTCGGCCCACCCGAATACGCCAGTTTACGGCTTCAAAACCAAG